>Ga0268262_10001822_pt1 | contig 25645 bp, 20 predicted proteins | sample TergutNc150P3_FD_190354 | JGI IMG/M metagenome (GOLD analysis project Ga0268262, IMG submission 190354) | Nasutitermes corniger P3 segment gut microbial community from laboratory colony in Florida, USA - Nc150 P3 (SPAdes) (version 2) | ecosystem: Host-associated > Arthropoda: Insects >... | reverse complement strand
TGCGAGTTGCGAGTTGCGAGTTGCGAGTTGCGAGTTGCGAGTTGCGAGTTGCGAGTTGCGAGTTGCGAGTTGCGAGTTGCGAGTTGCGATCAGTGCTTAAAATTGCCTGCGGCAATTTTAAGCTTGCGTTGTGTAAAATTAAATTATAATGGGCAAAGTGGCGTGTCATCATTACCGCTGTGTCGCTGTCGGGCGGATTTTTCCGGCTCATAGTATGATATTACCATATTTCGAATGAAAGTTTCAAGTGAAAGTTAAACGCATATGGTGACAGACACCCTTACGCGGTGACAGTCACCCTTACGCGATTCGTAAGTTTTTACTTTCATTCGAAACTAAGGGTTCCCCTCTTGATAAATCCGGAGTTTATGATGTTGGGTCAGTCACCGTGTGGTTTATTTCTCAATCCGGCAGGATTCCAATTCCCGCAAACGGTTTTCATCGACTTTTACGTGCAGATTTTTTTCCTGGGTGGGAATGACCAGCCCTTTGGGGCCGTTTTTGGCGCGGCGGAGGTATTTTACCGGCGTGTAGAACAGGTCGCCCTCGCCGTTGTTCCGCCCTTTTGAGTAAAAAATCGCCAGATTTCCCGCGTCCAAAAGAATTTCCAAAGGAAAGGTTTTGCCGGCGCGCTGTTTGATAAATACATACGAACCGGGAAAATCCCGGGCGTGCAGCCACAGGTCGCCGCCTTTGACATGACGGCGGAGTAAAGCGTCATTTTCCGCCGCGTCCCTGCCCACGATGATCAGCCAATCGCCGCGCCTGAAACTCAGGCCGGGGCGTTTTTTATCCTGCGCGGCGGCGGGGCCGGGTTTTGTTCCGCCCGTTTTCAGGAGTTTTGCCAAAACCAGGGGGTTGGTTTCGGCAAGCAGCGTTTCCAGCTTTTTTTCAACTTTTTCAAGTTCCCGCTGTCCGGACTCAATTTCCGCGCGGACATCGGCAAGCCCTTTTTTTGCTTTGGTGTACTGTTCGTAATAATGCTCCGCCTGGGCGGCGGGGCTTTTGTGGGGATCCAACTCTATGCGAATTGTTTCGCCACCGCCGGTGGTGCCGTCACCGGCGTAAAAATTGTCCGCCTCAAGCCAGGCGTCGCCGGGTTTAATCGCCGCTATATTCGCCAGAATAATGTCGCCATATTCCCGCAGATGGCCCGCGGAAGCAAATTCCGCTTCTTTGGCGCGCAGGCGCTGGAGGGCCGCCTGCAAACGCCCCATACTGCCCTCGCAGTCGCGGCGGGCCTGCTCCCGCAGCGCCTCCAGGGAAAGGGCGCCGCCCTGCTCCGCGTATAAAGCGTCAATTTTTGCGTTAAAGGAACCGTCCCCCGGCAATTCACGAATCGCGTATTCGCGGCGGCTGCCGCTTTCATTTGTTTCATTTGCTTCCGGCGCATAATGCCCGCCGCTTATTTCCCCTTTTTTGGGCAGGCGGCGCATCGCGTCCAGCACCGCGCCGTCTTCATCGGTGACAATAAAGTTCGCCGCGTTTGACCACAACCTGATGTACAGGCGGAAGCGGTTTTCTCCCCTCTTTACCAACAGCCGGATAACGCGATTATCCCCCAACTGCGTTGCCTCTTCTATCCAGCCGTTGACAACCCGGGAATTGAGGAATTGGGCAAAACGCAGCGGTTTGTCGCTTTTGGGAAAAGATCGGAACGTTTCATGAAAACGGCAGGCGCCGGGGCTTAACGCGATAAGTAACTGTCTGGTTGCGCCTTCTTTGGAAGGTTCGCCGTCAAATGAAGGCGCGCCCTTTTTGTGTACCCGCAAACCGATAACGTCAAAGGCGCTTTGAACCGCCCCCTGAATTTGAGAGCCGGGTAAATCCAATTCCGCAAGAATCAGATCAATTTCTTTCCAGTTGAGGGACATGGGGTTTCAAATTATTCATTGGGCAGGCCGAAAAACCGGTTGGCGTTTTCCCAAAGCTGGGCGGCTACCGCTTCCGGCTCCATATCCAACATTTTCGCGAGATGCAGGGCGGTTTCCGGCAGATATTTGGGCATGTTTCGCTTGCCTTTTTGCCCGGTCGGTGCCATAAAGGGGCTTTCGGACTCAATCAGGATGCGATCCAGGGGCAATTCAGGAATGGTTTCATGGAGATTGCGGGCATTTTTGTAGGTAAGATTGCCGGCAAAGGAAAAATACAGGTTCAGTTTTTGGGCTTCCCGCGCATAAGCGGCATCTTCGGAGTAACAGTGCAGCACTCCTCCCTTGGACGGCAGGCGGTCACGGAGAATTTCCAGTACATCATGGCCCGCGTCGCGGTTATGGATAATTACCGGTAAATTCAGCTTGGCGGCAAGGTCAAGCTGGGTGATAAACAGCTCAATTTGGGACTTTTTATCCCCAAATTTACGGTAATAATCCAGGCCTATCTCCCCTATGGCAATAACCTGGGGAAGCTGCACGCTCTGTTCGATGGTTTGCAGCCAATTTCTTCCCGGATTCTGCACTTCCGACGGACTAACGCCGACAGCATGGTATACACTCGTTGTTGATTTGAGATTTTCATATACCCTGGCAAAGTCATGGAGACTGTTGCAAATAGAAACAATACGGTTTACTGAAGCCTGACGGGCTTCCTGTATAATAATAAGTTGCTCAATGGGGTCTTCAACAATAAGCCCCAAATGGGCGTGAGTATCAAAATACTGCATCGCTTTAGTCCAAAAGATAAGTGATATAGAAACTTGCCTCTTATATGTACTTCACTCTAAGGCAAGCGGCGGCAAACCGTCTTTTTCCAAACTGGATACTTCATTTTAGTACAACTTTCCGGCGGAGTCAACAAAAAAACGCTGTTTTCAGGCGGTAAAAGCTTCACAAAACCTCTTTCCCGCCCTGTTTTTGCGGCGCGCTCGGCTGCCTAAAGGCAGCCGGCATTACTGTATGCGGTAGATTCTCTATGCGCCGGAACCAGTTGCATTTATCCGTCAACACCCCTTAACGGGGTGCTTCACTCTGTTCTGCTTAAACTTTTCCGGTTTTTTCACCGACAATTAAGTACATGATTTTACATTCCATGCTTCATAGGGGACGGATGGTGGCATTACTGGGTATTGCCCTTTTCATTTTCTTTCCCGCACATTCAAACGCACAGGTTCTAACGCTGACATCCCTGGAAACCGCGGGCAGTTATGAGACTGTCTGGAAAAACAGGGGCGGATTCTTTCCCGGAGTGTATTTTACCGAGGTGATTAACGCCGCGTGGACGGCGGAAGACTCCAGTCCCTATTGGGTGCGTACCCAAACCGAACAGGAAGCCTTCAACCGCATTGTCTCCGATTATACCTCCCTGCTGCTTAATAACGACATTCTGGCATTTTATGGCCATCCCCGGTCGCAGATAATGGGCATTCTGGGCCGCTTTCCGATAGAAACGCTGGATGAAAAACTTACCGCGCTTGCCCGTGAATACGAAGCGGAAAGCGGCGGCCGCAAGGTACTCAAGGCGTTTTATATTATTTTTGGCACGGTGTGGCCGGAAGGGGAAATCGGTATTATCGGGGAGGATACCCTCAAGCGCTATGTAGATTATGCCCTGCAGCACAATATGCTTGTTTTTATCGACCACCAGATTGGCCGTTATGACCCGATTAATTCCCTGAAACGGATGCTCCCCTGGCTGAAGTATCCCAACATACATCTTGCCCTTGATCCTGAGTGGCGCACTACCAAACCCATGAAGGAAATCGGAACCGTTACCGCGGAAGAGATAAACCGCGCCCAGCAGGTAATGGAAGATTACATTATCGCCAATAATATCCCCGGCGAGCGTATGCTGGTAATTCACCAGTTTAACTGGAGAATGATCAGTAACCGGGAAAAAGTAAAAAGTAATTTCGGGCGTGTACGGCTGGTTCACTGCGCCGACGGCTTTGGCTCACCCCACCTGAAACGCGGTTCTTACGCGTTTAACGCTGAAGCGACCAATATGCCGATTAAGGCCTTCAAGCTGTTCTACAATTTTGGCATTCCCGGCGCCGGTTACGACAGCCCTCTGTTAACCCCCAAAGAGGTATATGCCCTCAAGCCCCGGCCCTATATCATCATGTATCAGTAGCCTGCGCTGACTGTCAACGCTCAAGTCTGTTTGTCTTGAAATTCTCTCCCAAAACCATTATATTAATATTATATGGACAGGCTGATTTTTATCTCCGGCATAAAAATATCAAGATATCTGCTGATTTTTTCGCTGTTATTCGCCTCATGTTCCTTCGATTACAGCGATCAAACGGGCAGCGACAAGGGCCTGCCTGACATTGTAATGGAAAATGTCGAGTATGTGCGGGTACGATCCGCGGACCCCCAGGCGCGGCTTGTGGCGGAACGGGTAGAACGCTATGAAGAACGCCGTGTCATGGAACTGCGGAATTTTTCTTTTGAACAATTTGGCAACCACGGCGAAGAGATAAACGCTTATGGACAGATCGGAAGCGCTTCTTTCGAGATTGATTCCGGAGATATACGCATGAGCAATGGAGTGCGAATCGACGTTGATTCCGAAAACCTGGCTATCGAAACCGTACGGCTTGATTGGAAAGACCAGGACCGTATTCTTACCGGCGGAGAGATGGATGAAGTAAACATTTATCAGGAAAGCGGCACGTCTTTTACCGGCATAGGCTTCCACGCCGATGCGCGGCAGCGCACCTGGGAATTTACCGGTAATGTCAGCGGTACTTATGTCCGCGATGATGATGAGGAAGAAGAAATTGCCGTTGATGAAGAAGAAACGGCAGCAATTCCCGACGATGCGGAACCTGCCGCTGACGGGATAGACCTATGATATTGAATCGGAACACCGGATTTGTATTTGCCCTGTCCTGTCTGTGTTTTACCGCCATTTACGCCAATGCCGCGGATAGATTCAGTTTTAAGGCGGATAAAATGTCCGGCACCAAGGCCCTCGGCAAGGAAACTACCATTCTGGCGGGTAATGCCGAAGTCCGCTCCGACAACCTGGTACTCAAGGCCAGCCGCATAGAGCTTCAGGGTGATGACAATCAGTTTATTGATTGCGTCGGCGGGGTATGGGGCATGGAGGAAGAAAAAAATATCCTTTTTCAAACTGACCGGCTGCGTTATGACCGGAAATTGAAGATCGCCCGGCTGGAAGGCAATTCAACCCTTGAGGACAGAAAAAATGAAATTGTAGCAAAGGGTAATTTTATCGAATATGATGACCAGGCCGAGGTAACCGTATTTCAAATTTCGGTGCGGTTGTTCAAAGATAATCTGGTTTGCCGTTCCGAATATGCCGTATACCGCCGCAACGAAAAACTGCTGGATCTTTCCGGCTTTCCGGTAGTTTTTAAAAAAGATGATGAATTCAGGGCGGACCGTATCCGGGTTGATTTGGATACCGATGACGTAACCATGGAAGGCGACGTTTCGGGAACGATAAAGAATTAACCGAAAATGATGGAAGAAAATATCGAGCCAATCGCCGAATCCGCATTGTTGCTGCCGCCGCCCGCCGAATTATCCGCGTTGATACCGCTGCATACCGAATCGGAACAGCATACCCTGGGTGTAACGAATATTTACAAGCGCTTCGGTAAAAAAGAAGTGGTTCGCGGCGTAAATTTTACCATGTGCAACGGCGAAGTTGCGGGTCTGTTGGGGCCAAACGGCGCGGGGAAAACCACCATTTTTTACATGATTGTCGGCTTTTACCGGCCCAGCGCCGGTTTTGTCAGCATGGATGGCATTGACATCACCATCAAACCCATGTACCGGCGGGCGCGGCAGGGCATTGCCTATTTGCCGCAGGAAGCCTCGATTTTCCGCAAATTAACCGTTGAGCAGAACATCTGGGCCATTCTCGAAAGCCGCCGCGATATTGACAAAGAGGCAAAAAAGCGGCGGCTGGAAAATCTGCTTGAAGAATTTGGCATAGCCAGAATACGGAGTCAGTACGGCTTTACCCTTTCCGGCGGAGAGCGGCGGCGTACCGAAATTGCCCGCGCCCTTGCCACCGAACCAAAATTCCTTCTGCTGGATGAGCCTTTTGCCGGCATTGACCCTATTGCCGTTTACGAAATCAAACAAATTATCCGCCGCCTTGCCGAAAAAGGCATCGGCGTTCTTATTACCGACCACAACGTCCGCGATACGCTGGAAATCACCACCGAAGCGTTTATCATTGCCGAAGGTTCCATTGTGGCGCGGGGCGACCGCGACGCAATTCTTGCCAACGAGATGGTCCGTCAGGTGTATCTTGGTTCTGAATTCAGAATGTAGGAATTATAACTGCCGTATTATATCGTCCGTGTGCCGCCAGTTCTTAAACCAGCCTCGTAGAGTTTGCCGCAGGAAATAAACAGGGGGTGTTTGGTACCGCTCAGAATAATATCCGCTTCTTCCGCCATATCAATCATATCGCGGCTGGGAGACTTGCCCCGTACAAAAACAATGGCGTGAATATCAAGTAACGACGCGGTGCGGATTACCTGAGGGTTTACCAACCCCGTCAAAAGAAGCACCCGGTCTTTGACGAAGGCCATAACGTCGCTCATCAAGTCCGATCCGCAGGCCGAAGCCACCTCAAGACTTGCCTTATCCTCGCCGCAAAAAAATTGTCCATCCAGTAATGAAACTACTTCCGCTACGGTCATGGTACCCCCACTCTGTCCCCAGTATAGCAGAAAAACGATGCCTTATACAAGAGTATAAACAGCGTTAACGGATGCTATTTTTCGAATAGTGTTGCCTGTTAACAATTAATATGGCAATATTATAAACAAAGGCAAATATGAAAAAACTTTCCGTACTAATTGTGCTGGCGCTTGCGGCCAGCGTTTGTATCTCCTGCAAAACAAAGGATACTCATGCCCGGCCGGTTTCGGCGGACGAATATACCGGGCGGCAGGTAACTTCTTCAGGCGATACGGAAGAAATAATACAACTGGCAAATGAAGCGGCCATTGAAGCCGCTTTTACCCTGGATTACCGGCCCCAAACGGCGGAAGGCGGGGATGAGGCGGAATTTTTAAGCGCGGCGGCTCTTTCCGGCGCGGCGGCGGAAGGCTCCGGCAAGGGAACCATTCTGGGCGGGGGATTGCGGAAAATGTCCGATTACAAAACCGTCTATTTTGATCCCGCGAAAGAAAAAAGCAGAATCGAGGCGATTCGCGCCGCCCAGGAAAAAGGCGGCGAAGGGCAGCTGCAAAAGGGAAAAAACGCCGGCCCGCTTACCGTGATAGACTGGGGCCCGCGGGGAAATTATTCATCCGCCATACAGCGGCCCTCGATTTATGTGATATTTTCCCATCCTATGACCGCCCTCGCGAGTTTGGGCGAGCAAAGCTCAACCTCGCCGCTGGTCAGCATCACCCCGCCCATCAAGGGTTCCTTCCGCTGGTACGGGACAAGTTTTTTGAGTTTTGAGGGAGACGAACCCTGTCAAAGCCAGCAGCTCTACACCATAACCGTGGCGCCTAACGCGGTTTCAATCTATGGTTCGCCCATTACAGGCGAACGGGCTTTTAGTTTCTTTACCGAAACATTGAGCGTAAAAAACATATCCCCCGGCGAAGAATTCAGAAAACAAACCAATTTCCGTTTTGACAACAGCAATGTGCCCCCCGCGGCGGCGCAGCAAATCGGCATAGAATTTAATTACCCTGTGCAGACAGCCGCCATCGATCAATATCTCGAAATAACAAACGGGAAAACCCCCTACAAATTTACCCTTAAACAGGAAAACGAATATAAAGTCACCGCCAGCCTGAGCGATCCGGTGGAATTTGAAACGACGGTGACCATCATTCTCAAGAAAGGGGCAAAATCTCAGGGGGGAAGCCGGGGAACCGATGCGGATCAAAAATTTTCCTTTAAAACTCCGGGCGCTTTTAAGGTAGACAGACAGCGCCGGTCCGCCGGTTATGGCAAATACCGCAATCTGGTTGAAATTGAATTTAGTTACCCCCTCAATGAAAATACCGCGCTCAAGGCGCTCAGTACCGAACCCGCCATGCCCATTGGCAAAGATAATGTTGAAATATGGGGAGACACATTGCGGCTGTACAATCTGCCGGTTTCTTTTGGCGCGAGATTCAAGGTGCTGGTGGCGGCAAGCGTGGAAGATGTGTACGGCAGAACATTAGGCAAAGCCTGGTCAGGCGACGTTGTGATTCCCGATGAACCGCCGCCTGAAGGCGAGGCGCACTTTCTGGATTACGGTCACGCCATGCTGGAAGCCCAATTTCCGCCGCGCTTCCTCTTTGAATATAAAAACATTGCCGAAAATTCTTCCTACCTGCTGATGAAAAAAGACAATCCCTGGAATGATATTTTTTACTCGACCGACCGCATAAAACTGACTCCGGGTAAAGTAAACAACAAATATTTTGAGGAAATTGATCTGTCGCCGTATCTGAATCCGCAAGGCAGGGGTTTTGTTTCCTTTAGGGCAAACCTGCGGCTTTTGAGTAGTGAAGAACAGCGGGATGGAACATACCTCACCGGTACCTATGAAAGAGAAAATGAACTGAACTTACAGGTTACTGATTTGGGGCTGACGGTGCGTTACGGCTTTCATAAAGCGACGGTACTGGTTACCAGCCTTTCTACCGGCAAGCCCGTGGAAGGAGCCAAAGTTACGCTGCTTCCTCCCAGACGGGTAAAGGACGGGGAAGACGTTTCCTTTATTACGCCGAATATTGGGGAGGCTCAAACCGATAAAAACGGCCTTGCGGTACTGCGTATGGGCGCATCGGCGCTGCGGGACAATACGGCAAGTACCAGTAGTTGGAGGGGATTCGACGCGCCCTTTGTCCTGGCTGAAAAAGACGGAGACCGTGCCATATTTGATCCTGATTCGCATAACCATTGGCGTTTTGGCATTGAATACGATATACCCCAGCGCGCTGAGGAAATAATGTCCCTTGCCTTTATGTTTTCCGACCGGGGCCTCTACAAGCCCGGCGAGGTTCTTACCTTCCGGGGCGTTGACCGTTCCAAAGTGCTGGGAATGTACACCATTTACCAGGGGAATTATGCCGTTACGCTGGAAGAAGATACTTATCAGCCCCAACAGGTTGCGGATGTCCAAAACACAACCACCGAATCCGGCGGTTTCTACGGCAGTATCAACCTTCCCGATGATCTCAAGCCGGGTTCTTACCGGCTGGTATACAGACGCAACGATGGCATGAGCGATCGAATTATCGCCAATGTTCCCATAACGGTGGCTTATTTTGAACGCTTGAAATTCCAGGCGTCTCTTTCCGCGCCGGCGGCGGCAATCATAAGCGGCGATGACATTAACCTGAAATTGCAGGCAACATATCTTTCCGGGGGCAGCCTGTCGGGCGCTTCATGGGAAAGTTCATGGTACGATGAAATGACGGTCTTTCAGCCAAAGTCGCCTGAAACCAAAGGCTTCGTGTTCGGGCCCCGCCGCGTCTGGGACAGCAAGCGTTACATCGCTTCCGGAAACGGGGCTCTCGGCGGACAGGGAACCGCTACTCTCAGCCAGAAAACCGGCGGCGGCAAAATAACCGGCGCCGCCTATCTGTATCAGGCGGAAGCCAGAGTAACCGACATCAGCAATCAAATGGTCAGCGCCTACCGTTCGGTGGTGGTGCATCCCGCGCGTTTTTACATCGGTCTGTATCAGGGGGCCGGCGGCTTCGCGCGGAAAGGGCAGGAGTTATCTTACGATTACATTACCGTTAATACCGCGGGCGAAAAAACGGCGGGTAACGGGCTTTTCCTGCAAACCGGAGAAAACGCGGGACAGCTTAAAGTGGAACTTATCCGGGATGAATGGCGGCGTGTCCAACAGCGGGGAGTGAACGGCTATATTTATGACGAATATTCACGGGAACAGGTAACCGACAGCGTTCAAAAAATCGCGATTAAAAACGGCGGCGGCTCGATTAAGATAAAACCAAGCGGCGCGGGGTATCATACCCTGCGGGTTTCCGCGCAGGATCGGGAAGGCAGAACAGCCCTGACGGAACTGAATTTTTATGTTACCGGTTCGGGCGGCTACTGGAACATGAACAACCCCAACGAATTACGGCTAACGCCGGATCAGGAAATGTATAACCCCGGCGACACGGCGAAAGTTCTGCTGCAAAGCACGCTTCCCGAAGGCCGGTATTTAATCACGGTGGAACGGGAAGGCATATTCACTGAGGAAGTCCGTCATTTTACCGAGCCGGTTTCGGTGATTGATATTCCCATTGCGCGTAACTATGTGCCGGTGGTCTATGTGGCGGTTTCGTCCTATTCGGTGCGCTCCGGCCCTCCCACCCATGAATACGGCAGCCCCGACCTCGACAAACCCAAGGGCTACTTTGGCGTAACGCAGCTCCATGTGAATCCCCGCGCGCGGGCTTTTTCGGTGAAGGTGGAAAGCGACAAAAAAACCTACCGTCCCGGTGAGGAAGTCATCATGACGCTGACCGCAAGCAAGGACGGTAAGCCCCTGCCCAACGCGGAACTGACCCTCATGGCGGTAGACCGGGGCGTGTTGGACCTTATCAATTACCATGTGCCGGATCCGATACAGTATTTTTATAATGAAGCCCGTTTTCCCCTCATGGTAGCGGGCGGCGATTCCCGCGCATGGCTTCTGGATCCGGTCACCTACAGCGTCAAAGATCTCGCGGGCGGCGATGCCGAAGGCGACAGCAAAATTGAGGAACGCAAGGATTTTAATCCCACCGCGGTATTTGAGCCGATGCTGATAACCGACGCTTCAGGCAAAGTGACGTGCCGGTTCAAACTTCCCGACAACCTTACCACATATCGCGTAACGGTTTTTGGAATACGGGGAGATATTTTTGCCCTTAAAGAAAGCGAGATTGCCGCCCAAAATAAAATAAACGTGCGGGAAGTTTTGCCGCGGCGCACACGGGAACGGGATACCGCCGAAGCGGGGGTACTTATCACCAACCTCGATTCATCAGCCCATACCCTGTCGGTCAGGCTTGATATAGGCCCGCCCCTGCCCAACGATGACTCAAGCGGAATGGTGAAAATTCCCGGGCAGGCTTTTGTTGACGGGCTTTTTGAACGCCGCGTAACGGTAAAAAGCGGCGAGAACGCCGTGGTGTATTTTGACGTAGCCGCGGTAAAAGAAGGAAATGTTACGCTTAACTTTACCGTTAATTCGGATATTCTCAATGAAAGGCTGATACGGGAACTGGTAATTGAACACCCCTACGTTATGGAAACGGTTACTACTACCGGCTCCGTGGACAAAGATTCAGGAAGCGAGGGCATTGTCATTCCTTCATTCGCGGATAACGGGGTGGGCAGCCTTTCGGTGACTCTGGACGCCACGCGTCTGAGCCTTTTGGATTCAGCCATCACTTACCTTTTCCGCTATCCTTACGGATGTATGGAACAACGCAGCGCGGCGATCATGCCGCTGGTAGTTTTCGGCGAATACCTTGACGCTCTGGGCCTGAAGAGCGAAGTTTCCAATCCCCGGCAGGTGGTGGAAAACGAACTCAAGTCATGGGCGAAGGTACAGCTTCCCGGCGGCGGCTTTCCTTACTGGCCTTCCGGTATGGAAGCCAATTTCTATGTCAGTCTGCGGATAGCCCATATTATCGCCATCGCGCAGTCAAAGAAAATCAAGGTTCCTTCCTCGCTGAATATCGCGGATCTCAATTCTTACCTTGGCCGAGAATATCAGGAATTGCAGAGGTGGCGCAATAATTCGTCATCATATTATTATCAGTCGTATTTACAGTCGTATATGCTGTATGTCCAGGCCCTGCTCGGCGAAAAGATAGATCCGTCACGGTTAGTTGAAATTCTAAGCCGCGACAATGTAGACCCGTCAGTGCTTGCCTTTGTGGGCATGACTTACCACACCCTGGGCCGGAGCGCCGACGCCGCGGCTACCGCGCAGCGCCTGCGCAACCTTGTCCGCATGAGCGCCAAAGGCGCGGATATTACCGATCCTTTGGACAATTACCGCTACAATTATTACGGCAGCATGGTTGAACAGCTCGCCCTGACCCTGCAATTTTTTGTGGATCAGTATCCGGGAGACGAGATCAATACGCGGCTGCTTTTTTCACTGCTGGAAAACAAACGTTCCGGCAGGGAATATTGGGAAAATACGGCGATAACGGTGCGGGTTCTTTCGGCGGTGGACGCTTTAATCCGGGCGGAGAACCTTACCAACATTGACGTAAACGGAACGGTGACGCTGGCGGGAACGGAACTCCTTAAAGGCGCGTTCAAGGGCCTGGGGGCAAAGCCCGTTACCGGAACATTTGATTTTAAGGAATCGGTTTTAACGGGCCTTCCGCGGGATCGCCTGCAATCTCTGGACTTTACCCGCAAAGGCAGGGGCACTCTCTATTACACCGCTTCCCTCCGTTACGCGATGCCGTTTGAACTTCAATCTTTCCGTGACGAGGGCATCGGGGTTTTTATGAGCGTCTACGATATAAATACCGGCGAAGAGATCAAGGGAACCGCCCTGCGCAACGGGAAAACCTACCGCGCCAGAGTAAGAGTATCCTCAAACCGGGACCGCACCTACCTTGCCCTGCGCGTCCCCGTTCCTTCCGGCGCGGAGATTCTGGACGCGACGTTTGTCACTACCGCTTCATACGAGGATAAAGGCGGCGCAAGCGAAAACGAAGAGATACACTCAAGTTCATGGATAAGCCACCAGATTATTATGGACAACGAGATTCAATATTTCTGGGATTATTTTAACAAGGGGGAATCAACGGTCAGTTTTCTTTTCCGTTCGGCGAGAAGGGGCGTATACCCCACGCCGCCGGTTCAGGCCGAGTGTATGTATGAAGCGGAAATTTTCGGACGCGGCGCGGGACTTCTCTATACTATTGAGTAAGCTGTGGCGCCGGCGGCTGTTCCGTATTGCCGCGGGCATTGCGGCCCTGTGCGCCGTCCTTTGGCTTATTGCGCGGTTTTCCCCCTACCCGCAGTTACGGAAATTTCTTGCCCGGCCATACAGCGTCCGTTACTATGACCGCAACGGGACATTATTGCAAATAACGCCCCTTTCAGGCGGCCTGCGTCGTGAAATACCGCCGGCCATTCCCCAACAGTTAAAGGATGTTTTTGTTTTTTCCGAAGACCGCCGCTTTTATCATCACGCCGGCATTGACGGCCTTGCCCTGTTCCGCGCGGTTTTTCAAAATGCCGCAGGAGGCAGAAGAATCAGCGGGGCATCGACCATAACCATGCAGCTTGCCCGCCTTATCGCGGATAACGCTCAAACGGCGCGGCAACAAACCGGAAAGGGAGGACTGGGCCGGAAAATCGGCGAAATGATCAACGCCCTGCGCCTTGAAGCGCGCTTTTCAAAAAATGAAATTCTTGAAATGTACTTAAACTCCCTGCCCTTCGGTTTCAGCGCCGAAGGAGCCGCTTCCGCCGCGCGGACTTTTTTTGCCAGAGAGCTTCCCATGCTTTCCCCCGCCCAAATTTTCTGTCTGGCGGTCATTCCCCGACGGCCCGGCCTGTACAACCCGCTGGAAAACGCCGACCACTGCGTCAAAGCGGCGGCGGAATTGCAGGCCGCTTTTTCCAAAAATAAAAAACTTAAGGATGCCTGGCCCCTGTTGGCGGAAATAAACAGCGAAGACTGGAAATACGCCGCGTCATCTGCCCGCCGTTTCACGTATCCTTTCGCGCTGCCCCACCTGATACGGAATATCAACGCGGGTTTGACACCTAACACAAAAATTCCCCGTGGTGAGATACGCCTCTCTATCGATCTTGCCCTTCAACATTACCTTGAGGGAGCCATTGCGGGTAACGTGGCCCGTTATTATAATTCCCGCCTGACCAACGGCGCGGCTATCGTTATTGACAACGAAAACGGTGAAATACTTGCCTGGGTGGGCAGCGCCGATTTTAAAAACAGCGAAGCCGCGGGACAGATTGACGGAGTGCTGGCCCTGAACCAGCCGGGCAGCAGCATGAAGCCGTTCCTGTACGCAATGGCTCTGGAAAACGGCTTTAAGCCCACCGATGTCATCGCGGACATTCCCGTCAACTTCGGTGAAAATGAACTGTATATTCCCCGGAATTTCAACAACCGTTTTAACGGCCCCATCCTTTTCCGCGCCGCCCTTGCCTCAAGCCTGAACATTCCCGCGGTGTATTTGCTCTACCGGCTGGGGGTGCAAAATTACACCCGCCGCCTTTTTTCGCTGGGATTTGATTCACTTGAACAATCCGCGCAAGACGCGGGGTTGGGCCTTGCGCTGGGAAACGCGCCGGTCAGTCTTATGGAACTGGTCAGGGCGTTCAGCGTTTTCCCCCGTGACGGCGTTTATATACCGCTGACATGGGAACTGGGCGGCGCTGATAAACGACATCAAGGGGGGAACCTTCACCCTGCGGGCTCGGTTGAGGATCGCGTAACGGAGAATCGAATTTTTTCCGCCGATACCGCCCGGATCATCTGTTCATTTTTGTCGGATTCAGGGGCGCGGGTACTGGCCTTTGGCCGCGCCCGGAATTTCCGGACTCCGTTTCCGTCCATTTTCAAGACCGGAACCGCCAATCAATATCAAAGCATTGTCGCCCTGGCGGCAACGCCAAAATACACCGCCGGATTATGGATGGGAAACTTTACCGGCGAAACCGTTATCGGCAAAACGGGCAGTTCCATTCCCGCCGCCATTGCGCGTGACGCGCTGGTTTTTCTACAGTCCCGTTCAAACACCAAAGCCGCCGATTTTTCCGCGCCGGAAAACTGGCAGACGCGGCGGGTCTGCGCCCTTTCCGGCATGAAGCCCGGCGGCGCGTGTCTTTCAGTTATCAGCGAATACCGCTATCACGGCGAGGAAGGGGAACCCTGCACCTGGCACCGGATGGCAAACGGCCGCAGTGAAGTAGTGTACCCTGCCGAATATCAATCGTGGTTTACCGCCTCCACGCGGGAAGGTTCCCTTGATTACAGTTCCCGCCCGCTGGAAATTATCAGCCCCCGCGAAGGCTTTGTGTACCTTACCAGCCCCGGCATAGGCCGGGATGAAATTCCGGTAGAGGTTATCGGCGGCAGCGATGACGAACTGCGTGTTACGTTCAACAACCGCGCGTTCAGCGTCAAGCGCCCGTTTGTCTTTTCCCTTCCCCGCGCGCCGGGTTTTTACACTTTGCGGGTTCAAAACGGCAGCGAAGAAGAAGAAATTACCTTTACGGTGGAACCCTAACCGCCCATTATTATCTTGCCAAAAACGCCGCTTGATGGTATAATAGACAAATAGAATCTATAAGGGGAGGATAATATGGCTGAACATGTACTGCACAAAAAAGAAACCAAAAAAGCGCCCAAAAAGTCGTTAAAAGAAAAGCGGGAAGACAAGAAAGCAAAGAAAAAAAGTAAAGAAAGCTAAAAAAACAGCTGCTTAACCGGCGGGGAGTCTATCCCCGCCGCGGAACACACACGCGGCGTTGCCGAGTATTAAACCTTTCAAAGAAGTGGAAATTATACTTATGAAAAAATAATACAGGAGACTGATTTTTTTTGAAGAATATACTTGACAGTCGTACTACTATGGTATATAATGTACTATGACAATGGAAATACAGGGGCAAACAAGGCAAAACCGCCCCGGAGGAGGCATACGTGGAAGCTACATTGTCGTCGGATTTGCTGCGGGGGCATACGGATACCGTTGTTTTGCGTATCCTGACGCGCGGCGACGCGTACGGCTTTGAGATTTATAACCGTATTCTGGAGCAAACCGGAGAACAGTATGAACTCAAGGAAACCACCCTGTACTCAAGTTACAAGCGGCTTGAGGCGGATGGCTGCATTGAGTCGTACTGGGGCGACGAGACCCAGGGGGCGCGGCGGAAATACTACCGGATTACCGACAAGGGCCGGACGGTATTTAAACAAAATATGCGGGACTGGAAGTTCACGCAAAAAATTATCAACGATTTATTGGAGGAATAAGATGAACGCAAAAGAATTTATTGATTCACTGTTCAAGGGTTACGAGGAAACGCCGGCGCTTGCCGATTTTAAGGAGGAGCTGTTGACAAACATGAACGCAAAAATTGAAAACTTTATCAGAAAAGGCATGGATATGGACACGGCATTTGCCAAGGCAAGCGCGGAGTTAGGCGATGTATCCTCCCTGGCGGATGAGATGTCGCTTAAAAAACGAAAAGAAGTATTTGAGGAAGTTTACATGGACATCAAAATGTATATGCCCGCAAAACGGGTAGCGGGTTATGTGGTTTTTGGCACATTGGTACTTTGGGGGATAACGAGCGCGCTCATCGCCTTATTTTCCGGAAAAAACGTAGATTTTTTGTCCGGTAAATCACTTGCCCGCTTCTTTGGAGCAATGATGCCTTTTCTCACCGCCGCGGTTGTAGGCTTTACCTGGTTGGGCGTTACGCAGGAAACCGCTTCGATGAACCCTGTCAGCAAGAAACGCGGCACATGGTATGCCATAGCGGCGGGATTAATCTTCTTCGGGCTTCTCAGTATGCTGATAACGTATTTCAAAATGAAACCAGTTAAAAGCATTATAGGCGAAATAATTCCTTTTATTCTGCCGGGTATCGGCATACTGACTTTCCTTATCCTTACCGAAAAAGACCGGCTAAAACCTTGGGCAAAAAATTTCCGTGATAAAACAGTGGCGCGGGAAATGGCAATGTGGAACGATCCCGCCGTAGCTGTGCGCTTTGGATTATTCAGCGGGGCAATTTGGATGTTTGCCATTGGTATATTTGTACTGCTTGGTTTTTTAATCGGCTTCAAATTTTCATGGCTGATTTTTATCTTTGCCACAGCGTTTCAGCTTTTGGTTCAGGGTGTTATGAGTAAGCGCAGTAATAGTTAGTCATCCACCAGCGCTTAAATTACATTGTAAGGAAGTATTATGGATAGAATTGAAACTGTTAAAGATCATTTTGAGAAAGAAGCGGATGAATTTGATAAAATCATATTAAACTTAATACCTCATTATCCTGAAATGATTGAGGCATTGGTTCTGTCAATTCCATTTGAAAAAGATCAACAATTTAAGGTAATTGATTTAGGATGCGGTACAGGAACAATCGCCCATAAAATAAAAACCGCTTTCCCTCATTCTCAAATCTCATGTTTGGATATAGCGGAAAATATGATTAAAATGGCTCAAATAAAATTGGGTGAAAATATCGATTATTATATAAATGATTTCTACAGATTCAATTTTGATAAAAAATATGATGTTATAATATCTTCTTTAGCGCTGCACCATTTGGCAGATGATGATGATAAAAAAATGTTCTATAGAAAAATATATAACGCATTAACTGACAACGGTGTTTTTTATAATGCAGATGTAGTATTAGGTTCAAACAACCATTTACAGGATTTGTATATGGCAAAATGGAAAACATTTATGGAAAAAGCTGTCTCTTTAGATGAAATTGAAAAAAAATGGCTGGTAAAATATAAAGCGGAAGACAGACCAGCCAGTTTAATAAATCATATTGATTGGTTAAAAGAAATTGGATTTAAAAATATAGATGTTGTGTGGAAATATTATAATTATTGTGTTTACGGCGGATATAAGCAAGAAAAGATGGAAATATAATGGATAAAATAAAAGTTATTCCATTGATTTTATTACTTACTATTTTATCGACTTCTTGTAATAATAAGAATATCAGTAAAATAACAAATAAAGGAAATATTATAGATAATAATGCTCAGTTATCTTCCCAACAAGCTTTTAATAAAGTTGAAATGATATATCCTATGGAATACTATAAAAATGAAATTATTAAATATCAGGATAATTATTATGGATTTAAGGACATTTCAATGGAAATAACCGACCTTATGAATATATCTTCAATTACGAAATTAGACAATGTAATCCCCGATTATTTAACATTTTTGGTAATATGGTTTAATCAAAAAGGATATGTTTATTATTTATACGCCTTTAATGACGAACAAGAAATAGCAAATAATTATTATTACGGACAATTTGTTTCATTTGAGCATTACAAATTATTAATGGAAAAATTAAGCGGAGCAATATTAGAATATGGCGCTATTTCTATAGGTGATTTTAATAATAACGGTGTTAATGAGATTGCATTGTATACACACTATCCTCATATCGGTAATGTGTTTTGCGTTTATGAATATAATGTTATGGAAAAAATATTGGAAGAAATATGTCTAGTGCCTGTATTAATCAATACGAAAGATCCGTTCCCGTCGGTTGAATATGTTGGAAATGGGTTTAAAATACTTGAAGTTTTGGATGATAAATTAATGGAATATTCATGGAATAATTACATATGGAATAGTGAACAGCATAAATATATAAAACAGATAATTAAAAATGATTAAAAATGTTAATTTTTAATGTTTAATTATGGTATATTATTTAATATGGAAGATTATATAGATAAATGTAAAAAGAATTTGCTCAAGTATAGCATAGAAAAAGAAAATTATGAAATCGCAGTAAATGAATGGTATTTTAATCATGAAGTTATCGACAATAATGAATTTACCGATATAAATATTTCAAGACCTTCATGTGAACTCTGTGAACATGAAGATTTGAGATGGCAATTTATAATATTTAATGTAAATAACAACAATCAACTAAAAGTAGGCTCATCATGTATAAAGCAATTTAACATTGCCCTATTGGAAAAAGACGGCAGAAAAATATACGGAAAAGACAGAAATTCCAAAATAAACAAGTTAATAGATTTAGCCCGTATAAGCTCATCAAATAAAATAACTTTTCAGCTATTAAAAGAATTATGTAAAATTAACAGGGATTTGGAACAAAATAATATGTTCATTGAATGTTGGACGCAATTAAAAGTAAACGGAACAATAGAGCCAAAATTAGCATTATTTTTAATCAATAATTTTATTGAAAATAAAATAGATTATTCAAAAATAGACATGAGAATAGATATTAAAAGAAAGAAGTACAAAGACCAAATTAGCAGAATGAGTAAAAGAAGCTATGCCCTTATTAGATTATTATTAAATAAAAAAACAAGGAAAGAATATGATAAAGTGATTTTATTATAGTGTATGGCTGTATTGTGCAGGTTGATTTTTATCTTTGCTACAGTGTCAGTTACTTTTTTTCTTCATATTTCGTGTTAGCTTCTTCAAATTGACGCTTGATAAACTTAATAATTTTGCCTTCCAAATCAATTAAAAGACCATCTTGTTGAGCAACTCCCCGCGCAGGTGATTTTTGATGTGTTACCGGTTCAAGTAACTGATGGGGTTCCATATGCAATACCTGTGCCAATTTAAGGATAGTTTTGTCGCTGACCCACATTCTGCACCCTTCAATATCATTAATTGTCTGAAATGAGAGACTCGTGGCTTCTGCCAGTTTTTCTTGCGTCAGACCTAGAATTTTCCGTTGTTTTTTGATATTTGAGGAAAGAGTCTTTCGTAAATGATTAAGTTCCGTGTCTTTTTGCCTCATTTCTTAAATTTATGGTATAACCAAGCCTTGACAACTTGTTATTTACAATATATAATACTTGTTATAGACAAGTTTTTGCTGGTTTTAGATAAGCTGAAGTTTGTTTATATTTTTTGGCTTTTATGGTAAATTCAAACAAAAACCATTGGAGGTTATGAAAATGAAAAAAGGTATATTTGTATTTGTTTTCTTGTGTGTATGTAATCTGTTTACTTTCGGAATATCCGCAAGTGATTTTAAATTCACGCAAAGTAGTCCTCCACCTCCATCTCCGAATAATTCTCCTTTAAGTAGCTATTTATTTATATTTTTAATAGCGGTCATACTAGTAATTGCTGTTATACTACTATTAATAGGTATATATAAACCAAATAAAATAATTAAAATGCCCGGCAAAGCTGCTCGTATTCTTAGTAAAATTGGTTTGTTTTTGGTGGCTATTGGATTTTTTATGCCTATTGTTTCCAAGACAAATGTATTTGCGGCTATGAGTAATTTGTCTGAATTGTCTCGTGAAGCCAAACAGTGGGGTATTAATCTAAATTTTGGTTCTTATATATTTTTGGTCTATTTAATATTCATTGCGTCAATTATTGGTGTGATATTACTGTTTTTATTAAAATCAGGTAAATCAATAAATATTGGACTGGATTGGGCTACTGTTGTATTATCAACCGGTAGTTTTTTAATAATATTATTACGCTTAAATAGTGAATTAGATTCATTAATGGGCTATATAGGCGGTAGATCAAGGAATGTGAGCGGCAATGTTTTAAAATATATTCAAGAATATGTTCAAGTTGGAGCCTATTTTATCATAATCGGGTTAATTTCTTCTTTTGTTTTTTTACTTATAGCTTCTTTTTTGAAAGATTCAAATAACTCTTGTAATAGTGAAAGTTATTTTTCTTTAAATTCTTTTCTGAAAAAAGATGAGACAAAAAAATGTCCTTTTTGTGCTGAAGAAATAAAGAAAGAAGCAATTGTTTGTAAATTTTGTGGCAGGGATTTACCTAAATAATCGGATATAATAAAATATATTCAGAATATAGCATTTTGTTGTAAACAAAAATTACTGCGTTTAACAAGGCTGGTAAACGCCCGACATCACCCAAACACCCCTTCCAAAAACGCAACAATCCCCTCTTCGGCATTGGAGCCGAAAATAAAATCCGCCGCATTACGGACTTTTTCTTTGGCGCTGGAGGGAGCCGCCGAAAAGCCCGCAACACTGAACATCGGCAGATCGTTTTCTTCATCGCCAAAGGCGATGACCTCGCGCGGTTTAAGGCCACGGCAATCCATAACGGTTTTCAGGCCCTCGCCTTTGGAAACCCCGGCGTTCATTATTTCCAGAAAAGTAGGATAGGTGCGGGCCATGTAAATACGGCTGCCGAAACGGTCAAGCATTTTCGCGCGGATTTCATCATGCAGGGCAGGGTCAACGATAAACATCGCTTTCATGACGCCTTGCAGTCCCGGCGTGGAAATCGTCGTTTTCAGGTCAGCCACCATCGGCTTTATGCCGGTATGCTCGTAGTACATTTTTGCTTCCGGCCCTTGCTTTTCAATAAACAGCGCCTCCCAGCAATTTTTCTCAAGACCGAGCGCCGCATTACTCTGTGGGGAAAAAAACACCTGAAAATGAATGTTCATACTGCGGGCCAAATCAATGCCGTAATCAACCACATCAAGGTCCAATAAATTGGAACTGATTAATTTTACATCGGGTACTTCCGCGACTTCGGCCCCGTTAAAAAATACCATCGGTCCCTTAGCGCCGATGGCGCTGTAGTAACGCCGCGATGATTCAATCGCTCTGCCGGTGCAGAATATCACCTGCATTCCTTTTGAGATAAGCCGTTTCAGGCATTGCGCCGTTTTATCGCCCAAACGGGTATCGGGCAGCAGGGTAGTGCCGTCAAGGTCAAGCGCCAGGGCTTTTATCGTTGAAGGCTCAATTTTTTTGTGCATGGGTAAAGTGTAACGAAAAGGAGGGAGGAGAGGCAATATCGGAATTCACCGCTACTGCTTTACCCTTACCGATACAACAACCATCGCTAACAAAGTAAGCACATACGGCATGGCAAGGATTAAATGCCGTTTGCCCTTAAAACTGATTTCAGTTTTTGATAAAAGTAACCGTAGTAAAAAATTCTTTTTGCCCAAATTTATTGGTCACCCCGCGCCGTCCTGGCGCGGGGATTTTATTCTACAATAAAGAGAAAAGCAAAAGAAAAAAACCGATTATAGAGGACACTCCAAACATACACCACACAACCCCTTTCAGAAATGTATGCCTAAAGCATTTACTTGGGGTCCTGTCGGGAAAAAAAATTACCGTGCCGCCTTACGTCGTCACGGCAATTTCGTTTTTTAAGGAAGCCGCTTTCGCGGCATCTCCAAACCCCTCAAGTATTTTATTGGGCATACATTTCTGCATTTACTCATCTGTACACACCATTTCCCCCTTGCCCATATTCCCCAAAAATGGTAAAATAACCGCCATGAGCGAAAGAACCGCCATTTTACCATCAAAATCCTGTGTGAGTCATGATTCTCTCTCTCTCTCTCTCTTATAATGGAAGAAACTTTTCAATTTCCCCTCTACACCTTTTTTCAGGGGAGAGGTCTGTCCAAATGAAAACAGGATAAATTCAAAAATAAAGGAGTAATTTATGGCAAGCGAACTTTCAAAATTATCGGGCTACTATGATCGAAAAACCGCACATGAGATGGATTATCGTGGGTACATGGAAAAACAAGCGATAGTCAAGGACATTGGGACAGCAATACAACGAAGTACCGACCAACAAATGATAATGACTGGAATGGTAGGGGCTGATATAACTCATCGAATTGATCAATCAACAGAAAGATTGGAACATTCAATGGTTTGTATGCAGACAGGAATTCAAACATCTATCAAAGCGCAGACTTACGCCATTGTAGCTTCACAAGCGGCTTTAGCGCATACATTTAATCAAGGATTTGATCGAATAAACAATACTCTTGATATGGGCTTTTCAGGCATTTCAAGCCAACTTGGATCAATGTCAGCGGCGTTCAGCGCAGGACTTAGCCGAATATCAGACAATCTCAAACAAATGTCAAAAGACATCTGTGACCGTCTGGACGCAATTCACGATATTGTCAATAATCCGCTTCTTACCCAATCAAGGGAACTCTACCGCCGTTCCGTTCTCAATTACAACAAGGGGTTTTTTGAAGAAGCCCTGGCAGATATTCAATCCGCAGTAGAAAAAAACAAAACCGATTACATTTCGTGGTTTCATTTGGGAAAAGTGTATCTGTTTGGCGCAAGCGAATTCAGCAATGTGATCGACCTTGAGAAAGCTATTGAAGCCCTTACCACGGCGGGAAAGTATATCAAACCGGATATAGCGGCAAGCAATGACGCAAAACTAATGGCAGCAGAAATTTGGTTTTATGTAGGGCTTGCCAAATACAGCCGCTTTAACGATCTGAACCATAGCAAAAAAGAAGCGGAAGCACAGGAAATAATTAACGGTGCGTTGGAAGCGTTTAATCAGTCATGGTCGCTTTCTGAAAATATGTTTGAATCTTTGTATAACATCGCGCGCTGTAAAGTGATTCTGGGAAACACCGCAGATGCCATAAAAGACCTTGAAACGGTTATAACCAAAGACCGGGGATACTGCATTAAGGCGGTAGATGACAATGATTTTGAGATTATAGCTGATGACATATACCAGCTTATTGAACGCATGAAAAAGGCAATTTCCCCCAAAGCAATGGAGGATTTTGAAGCACTGAAACCTAAAATCGCCGACACGGTATTTATCGGCGGTTCATTTGCGGATATGGTAAAGAATTTGGTTGATAAATATATGCCTGAAACCTTTACGGAAGATATGCCCTATTTTGACATTCGGGACGGCTATGAAATGTTCCCCGTTATTCTGGAATATTTGAACATGGAAGAATATCCATGCGACAGAATGGTTGAGGAAGTTAAGCTAGATGAAACCAATGGTGGAAATCACTATTTTGTGGAATATGATCATATACCGCAACAAGCGATAATTGATATTATCAAATCGACAAGTGTATATCAATTGGGAAAACTTGTTCCAAATATTGACAAGTACAACTGCTCACAGTGGGTTTTTGCGGTCAAATGGGATAGTACAAAACCTTCTAATAAGCAGGAATTTGGCATTGTTTATGTAAAGAATACAAACTTTTTTATTCCTATTTGTGAAATAAAAATAGATGTAACACTTAAAGAAGAAAGAAAAGATGGTAAAGATTTACTTTCTATAAACGCTCCAGTAGCTTACTTTCAAAACAAAGAAACATTATTATTTTTCACAATTTCAAATTATAGGACTAATCCGATAAAAAAAGTTTTCAAGCCCGGCATAATAAGCAAAAGTGTCCTTGAAAAAGCCGAGCAAGAAGCAAGAGAGGCAGAAACGGCAAGAAGATTAGAAGCTACAAGAAAAGCAAAAGCAAAATATGAGGCAGAATATGAGGCAAACAAAAAGCAACAGGATACACATGACAAATATATTAAGAATAAACAAAGATTACTCGCGGCAGTAATATGTATCCCTGTATCTTTAATATTATTCTTAATGATTTTTGTATTTAGGAGTATCTCTATAGTTTGGGGTTCTGTAATTACTCTCGCAATAATTACGGAGGTAGGTTTTTTTGTTACAATTTTTGATAACGGCAGAAGTACAGGAGACATAATAGGAAGGATTTTGGGATATTCAATAACGGGAGCGATTTTAGGTTTGATTGTCGGCGGAATAGCATGGATACTTAGCTCTTTTTGGACTTTTACCGCTGTTCTGTGGGCAATTGTAATGCTTATTGCTGACTCGTTGGCAATATTTTTATTAACTGAAGATGAAGATTTTTAATTAATGAATAGAAATATATATTTTATTATTATAACATTTTGGAGGAAAACATGAAACGAAGAGTAGAAGTTTTTAACGAGAAACTGTATAAGAACATTTGGATTTCTTATGCAATCGTCAAAGACGAAGATGGAACACTAGATCATTTTCAATTTGAAAATGATTTTGTTCATACCTTTGGAAAAACAGACACAGAAGCAAAAGAGAAATTAGAAATACTTCTTAAAAAGAGAGATGATATTTTAGAAACCGATTTTGAAGCCTTTTTCTAGGCAGATAACATAATAGTATCAGGCATAATTTTTATAACTTGTTCGTATGAGCAAGTAAAAAACGTAAAGGAGCAAATCATGGCAAGACCAAAAAAACCACCGCAGTTGAATTTTAAAAATTAAATGTTATGTGATAAAAATTGTTGATAAAACCTTCATCGTCGCGCCCTTGTACATCCATGTACAAGGGCGGTTCGTCTTGGGGGCAAAAAGAATTTTAATTTTTTGGCATATAATAAATTTATCGTAAGGGCAAACGGCATTTAACAAACTGCCGCTTTCCAATAAAAAATTCACCGCTGCTGCTTTACTTGCATCGAAACCAAAACCATCGCTAACAAAGTGAGCACATACGGCATGGCAAGAATAAAATCCGCGGGAATGTTCAGCAACCCCTGAGCGTAATTGGAAAAAGACTCCGCAAGGCCAAAGACAAAAGCCGCCGCCAGAATACCCAGCGGTTTACGAGCGCCCAGAAAAATAACCACTAACGCAATCCAGCCCTTGCCTGCCGTCATGTTCGGAACAAACGCGCCCAGATTAAGGCTGAGGAATGAGCCGCCTATCCCGCAGAAAAAACCGGAAACCAGAAACGCGCTCCAGCGGTATGAGTCGGGTTGAAGACCCAAAGAGACAAGAGCCGTTGAATGTTTGTCGCAGGCCCGCAGACGGTAGCCAAAGGGAGTTTGGTAGATTACCAGCCATGAAACCACCAGCAAAAGCCAGCCCGCGTACACATAGACGCTATGGCCGGAGAACAACGCGCCGATAACGGGAACAGCATGGAGAAACGGAATAGTAACCAGCGGCAAGCGGGAAATGCCGCCTAACGCACTGCTGTCGATGACAACAACGCCGCGTGTATTAAAAAAACGCTGAGAGAGAACAACCGTCAGGCCGCCCGCCAGCAGATTTGCCGCAAGCCCCGTGATAAATACATTGGAACGAAGGTTAAGCGTCGTGAAGGCAAGCAGCGCGGAAAGCGTCATCGCAACGAAAAT
>Ga0268262_10001821_pt1 | contig 25648 bp, 28 predicted proteins | sample TergutNc150P3_FD_190354 | JGI IMG/M metagenome (GOLD analysis project Ga0268262, IMG submission 190354) | Nasutitermes corniger P3 segment gut microbial community from laboratory colony in Florida, USA - Nc150 P3 (SPAdes) (version 2) | ecosystem: Host-associated > Arthropoda: Insects >... | reverse complement strand
TTTCAAATTTAACTCCATACGTACTCCGGTAATTGTTCTTGCCGGAATTATTTCATTTCCCGTATGGTTTGATTTTTATCTTGAGGCATCAGCTTTGCTACGGTTCGATTTTACGTGAGGCATTGCGATCTCTTGTAATTTTTCCGTAAATCAACTACAATATAACTCATAAAATGGAAACAATATGGGACATGTAAATACACAAATCACTTTGAAAAACATAAGAGATATATTCAAGGCAAAAAAAGGAATCATTAAAGAACCTGAAATCCGTCAAGCAACCATTGATGTTATGGTAGATACCGGCGCTACCACCCTTGTAATAAATAAAGAACTTTTTCTGCGGCTTGGACTTGATGTTATGGGAGGACGAGAAATAATCCTTGCAAATGACGCAAAGAAAATGTGCAAATTGACCGAGCCGCTTGAAATCCAATGGGGAAACCGTTCCGTTGCCATGTCCGCTCTGGTGATAGAAGACGCATCGGAATTTTTATTGGGCGTTCTTCCGCTTGAAGGCATGGATTTAATGGTTGATACGGTAAATCAAAAACTGGTCGGCGTACACGGCGATCATCCGGTATATCTCGCGAAACAATTTACTTTTTTAGGTTTATCTTATGGGAAGCCGTTACTCCAAGAACAAAATCATTGCCCTGATTGAATATCGCGTCTTCTTCAAAATAAATCTGAAGTCTTAAGCCGCGCAGTTGCAGCACAATTCCTCCAAGCACATTGGTTTGGGGCAATGAAAGCTGATTGAAATTTGTACCCCAGTCATGGTTCCACCCGAAAGGGATCGTACTGTCAGAAACCGGAGATGTTTTTATATTCATTTGCAGGTTAAACGAAATAATTTTCCATGGATGGAGCTCCGCGCCGAGCAAACCGTTAAACATGGGATAATATCTGCCGGTAAAAGGCAGCACTATTCCGGCCTGTGAGTACAGCGTTAAAAAACGCGCCGCCCTGAAATCCAGAAGCAATCCGGCGGCGGCGTCAAAATAGCCCGAACCGCTTAATGATTCGAATTTCCCTGTGGGCAGTTTAAACGCGCCCAAAGCGGCAAGAGACACAGCCCTGTTTTCCAGAAAAGTCCACTTGCACCAGAGATCAATATCTCCGAAAGATACCGCGCTTTTATCCAAAAACATCGGACTGCCTTTGTCATTTGGAATATTTATGTATATTTGATTTTGAAAAAATAAATCCCGCGCGCCGTTCGTAAAACCAAAAAGGCCGTGAAAACTTTCCATAAAAGAATCAAGAAAACCTCCGCTGAAAGAAAATAAACGTATATCAATGCCGGCCTGCACTTCCTTTAAAAAGTTATACGCAATTCCCGTCTCCGCCGCAAAACCTTCATAATCACTGATTACATAGGACTTGTCATAACTTCGGGTTTCGGCTTTTTTTGGCAGGAATTCCGTTCTATAACGCGAATCCTGGGTAACATAAAGAGAAAGATGGTATTGCAAATCAAAACACTCTCCCGATTTTGCCGGTAAAGACGGAAAATTGTAGTGAATTAAAAACGGAATATACATATTTTTACCGAATAAGGGCCCTTTGGAAAAATCTTCCCCGTAAACGCCCGAAAAACAAAATAAAAAGCCGAATACCGGAATCAGAAAAAATTTCAACATGAATAAGTTAATTTAAACAAATATTTTGATTAATACAAGGTTAAGATGTAATATTGAATAATGCGGCCGCTTATTTCTAAATTAAACATAAAACTCGGTAAAATTTTCAACGGTAAAGTCCGTGCGGATTTAAGAGACGGGTGTCTTTTTTTAACAGGCGAACTTTCTGATTGGGATGACATTGTCCGCGCAGGCCTTATGTCCGTTAATAAAAAAAAATACAGCGTTGTAAATGATATTGCGTTTACAGGCGGCAGTATTCCGGCGGCAAAACTGCCGTCTTTGTCTGACAGCTCACTCGAAGGCAGACGGCCTGACGTGCTTGTTATAGGCGGCGGCGTTACAGGATGCGCAATTGCGCGTGAGCTTACCCGGTACAGGCTTGATGTAATGCTTGCGGAAAAAGAACACGATGTCGCTCTTCACGCTTCCGGCCGCAATGACGGAATGGTTCATCCGGGAATTGATCTCCGAAAGGGGCAGTTAAAAAAGAAATACAACGACGCCGGTAACAGAATGTATCCCGCCGTATGCAAAGAACTTGATGTGCCGTTCCGTCTTACAGGACAGTATCTTTGTTTTACGGACGGAAAATTAAAGCCTGCGGTAATCGCGTCTCTCCTTTACTGGAAATTGATGAACATACCTGCCGAATACATCAGCCGGAAAAAACTTTTTAAAAAAGAACCGCGCCTTAACAGCAAAATCAGGTTCGCGCTTTTTTTTCCGGTTACAGGCATAGTGTGTCCGTACGGCATTACTATTGCGTATGCGGAAAACGCGGCGGATAACGGCGCGGCAATCTGCCTGGACACCGCCGTTACTGGGATGACTGTCTTAAACGGAAAGATTGAAAGCGTAATGACGAACCGAGGGGAAATATTTCCAAAACTTGTGATAAATGCCGCCGGAGTTTTTGCGGAAGATATTGCCCGTTTCGCAGAGGACAGGTTTTTCTCGATACATCCAAGAAGAGGCACTAACATGATCCTTGATAAAAAAGCCGCGTTTCAGGTTAAAACTATCGCGTCTTTGCTGGAAATATCCGAGTCAAGAAAATCCAGAAAAAAAGAACATTCCAAAGGCGGCGGCATTGTAAGCACTGTAGACGGGAATCTTCTTGTCGGTCCTAACGCGGTGGAAACATACGAGAAAGAAAATTTTTCGACACAGCGTGAAAGCATAGAGGCTGTACTGGCAAAACAGAAGAGGGCTGTTCCGGGGCTTTCACAGCGGGACATTATCACCTATTTTACGGGGATTCGCGCCGCAACCTATGAGGAAGATTTTATTGTGTCGTTCGGCAAATTTACAAAAAACATAATTCACGCCGCAGGCATTCAGTCTCCCGGGCTGACAGCCGCGCCCGCCATCGCGGTTGATGTTTCCAAAATGGCGGCACAGTATCTGGGCGCGGCTATTAACGAAAAATTTAACCCTATAAGAAAGGCAATTGTTCGCGCGGCTGATCTTGGCGGCAATGAAAGAGACTTGCTTATAAAACGTGAGCCGGATTACGGAAATATCATCTGCCGCTGTGAGGAGGTAAGCCGCGCCGAAGCGCTTGCCGCTTTGAGAAGAAGCGTACCGTGCGACACAGTGGACGGAGTTAAGCGCCGCGTTCGTCCGGGAATGGGACGCTGTCAGGGAAGTTTTTGCGGCCCGAGTATCGTCAGAATAATTGCCGAAGAAAAAAAGATGCCTGTAAACGAAGTAAGGAAAATGTCTTATGACAGCCGGATACTTTTCGGCGATAACAAGGAAAATATATGACGGCGTCCTATGACGTTATCGTTATAGGCGCGGGCCCAGCGGGACTTGCCGCGGCTCTCGCTTCGGACGGACGCGGCGCAAAGACTCTCCTTGTTGAAAGAGAAGCGCGCCTCGGCGGAATACTGAAACAGTGTATACATGACGGATTCGGCCTTGTAAGATTCGGCGAAAAACTTTCAGGCCCTGAGTACGCGCACAGGTTTACAAGCCTGATACCGAAAAGCGGCGTTGAGACTGCGGCGTTTACTTTTGTCTCAAAGATCGAAAAATGTCAAACAGGTTTTTTGCTTACCCTTGTAAACAGTTCAGGCGTAATTAAAACGGAATGTAAAAGCATAATTCTTGCCTGCGGCTGCCGTGAACGCACTTCGCGCCAGATTGGGATTCACGGCAGACATTGCGCGGGAATTTTAACCGCGGGGACGGCTCAGTATTACACAAATATTTTGGGGAAACTGCCGGCAAAACGCTGTGTCATTCTCGGTTCAGGCGATATCGGGCTTATCATGGCGCGGCGGCTGAAACTTGAGGGCGCGCAGGTTCTCGGCGTTTATGAGGCAAAGCCCGCCGCAAGCGGCCTATTGCGCAATGTCTACCAGTGCCTTGAGGATTTCGACATCCCGCTTTACACAGGTAAAACCGTAAGCCGCGTATTCGGAGAAGGGCGCGTGAATGCCGTAGAGATTTCATCTGTCGATGAAAATATGGCTCCTGTCTCAGGCGCTGAACAGGTTATTGAGTGCGATGCGCTGATACTGTCTGTCGGTTTAATTCCTGAAAACGAACTTGCGGAAAGTCTGGGCGCGCCTTTGGATGTGCGCACCCGCGGGCCTGTTACCGATCAAAATTACATGACAATGACGGACGGCGTGTTCTGCTGCGGCAACGCTCTGCATGTTAACGACCTTGTTGATTATGTTTCGCAAAGCGGCGAGGCAGCCGGACAGGCGGCGGCGGATTATGCGGCGCAGAGCGCGAAACTTGAACGTTCTTTCGCCGAAGTAAAAACAGACAAAAGTTTACTGTACATTGTTCCGCAAAGACTCAATGTAAATAAACCGGATGCTCCGGTAACTTTTTACTTTCGTTCAAGTAAGGAAATGGGTAAAGCGCGCCTGACAGTAACATTGGACGGAAAAGAAATTTTTACAAAAACATACCCGCGGCTTCGTCCTCCCGAAATGGAAAAACTCGAACATAATCTTAAAAACATGAATATCACGCGGGGAAGCGTGTTTAATTTTTCTCTTTCGGAGGCGGAATGAAACAGATTACCTGCATCACCTGCCCAATCGGATGCCGCGTGTCAGTTGAAACTGTGAACGGACAGTATGTTCTGTCCGGAAACAAATGCGCAAAGGGAGAAAATTTTATAATGACCGAATTGACATCTCCTGTGCGCTCGTTAACTACCACAGTGCGCACCGCATTTGCGGATGTTCCGGTTCTTCCTGTAAGGACAAAGACAGAAGTCCCGAAAGAAAAAATTACGGAAATCATGCGCGAGTTGTCAAAGATAACGATCACTGAAAGAATCGGTATCGGCGAAACGGTTGTCGGCAATATTTCGGGAACAAACTGCGATATAATCGCGGTCAGCAATATTTTAAGAGAGGAAAGTTTATGACAAATCCTATTGTATTAACTATCGATCTTGGTACGCAAAGCGTAAGGGCTCTGCTTGTTGATAAGGACGGAAACATCAGGTACAAGACTCAGCACAATTATAAGTCGGCTTATTATTCGCTGCGTCCAGGCTGGGCGGAGCAGAAGCCGGCAGTTTACTGGGACGCAATCTGCGACGTTACCAACCGTCTGAAAAATGAGGCGCAGGATTGCTGGAATAACATTATTTCGGTTACAATTTCGACAATACGCGACACCTGCATCTGTGTGGACAAGGACGGGAAACCGTTAAGGGATTTTATTGTATGGCTGGACAAGCGTCAATGTAAAATAAAAAAGACACTTCCGTTTATGTACTCAATGCTTTTTTCCCTGATAAGAATGAAGGACACGGTGAACCTGCAAAGAAAAATATCCGCGTGTAACTGGATCATGGAAAATGAACCTGAGATTTGGGAGAAGACTCATAAATTTCTTTTTATTTCCGGTTACCTTAATTTTATGTTGACAGGAAAACTGATTGATTCTGTTGCGAACATGATCGGGCATATACCGTTCAACAGCAAGACCCGCACATGGATGGGTAAGAGAGAGCTTAACCGTTTTATATTTGATGTTGAAATTGAAAAATTGACAGAGGTTGTTGAGCCCGGAGAGATACTTGGACATATAACCGAAGATGCCGCCAACGCGACCGGAATCCCGAAGGGGCTGCCCCTTATCGCGACAGGTTCAGACAAAGGCTGCGAAACTCTCGGACTCTCCTGCCTGAAGCCGGACAGCGCGTCAATCAGTTTCGGGACTACTGCGACAATTCAATTTACCATAGACAGATATATGGAGCCGCTTCCGTTTATTCCCGCGTATCCCGCGGTGCTAAAAAACCAATACAATCCTGAAGTGCAGGTGTACAGGGGATACTGGCTTATCTCGTGGTTTAAAAAAGAGTTTGCCGCCAAAGAAGTTGAACAAGCCGCAAAGACAGGCGAATCGCCTGAAGAGCTCTTGAATAAAATGCTGAAGGAAATTCCTGCGGGATGCGAAGGACTTGTTTTTCAGCCGTATTTCACGCCGGGAGTTGTTATGCCGAAAGCAAGGGGAGCGATAATCGGGTTCTCTGACATACATACACGCACGCATATATACAGGGCGATAATCGAAGGGATAAATTTCGCGCTGATGGAAGGGCTTTACACTATGGAAAGAAGGGGAAAAGTCAAAATTAAAAAGCTGTTCATAGCCGGCGGCGGTTCGCAAAGCGACGCAATCTGTCAAATTACAGCCAATATGTTCGGCCTTCCCGCGTACAGAATACAGACTTACGAAGCGACAGGACTGGGCAGTTCCATGGTGGCATTCACGGCGATGGGCGTGTACTCAAATCTGTACGAAGCCGCCGAAAAAATGGTGCGCGTCAAAGACGAGTTCCTCCCCGATTTAAAGGAGAGGGAGACGTACAAATTCCTGTTTGAAAATGTGTTCAATAAAGTATTCGGTAAACTTTTACCGTTGTATAAAACCTATAAGGAGAATGAAAATGTCGCATCCGTATAAAGGATTTGAGCCGAAATGGATAAGGGGAGAGTTTCCAAAAAATTCATACCGTTCAATATTTAAGTGGGGCGCTCCTCTTGAAATAAAAGCGCCCAAAGAGTCGCTCTATAAAGTGTTAAAAGAAAAATTCGAACTTGACGATATATTTTTTTCCGATTACAAAGTTGATACCGGTTTTGGCGAAGTAAAACTCAATATCCCCTGCAATCTTTCCCAAACGGATATTGACGCGTTCAAAGAAATTCTGGGCGGCGAATTTGTAAGAACCGATGACTATGCCCGCCTTTCCGTGGCGTACGGCAAAACAATGTACGACATTATGCGGCTCAGGGAAAAACGCGCTGACGCTGTTCCCGACGCGGTTCTTTATCCGGATTCAAAAGAACAAATTGAACAAATAGTCGCCTACTGCGCCGCAAAAAAAATACCGGTGTATGTTTACGGCGGCGGCTCTTCGGTTACGCGCGGAGTGGAATGTACAAAAGGCGGCGTATCGCTGGATATGCGGCTGCGGTTTAACAAAGTTATAAATTTTAATGAGACCGATCAGGTTATTACGGTGCAGGCGGGCATGAGCGGGCCGCAGCTTGAGGAAACTTTGAACAACGCCGTGAAACTTTTTGGAGCGAAACGCCCATATACCTGCGGACATTTTCCGCAGAGTTTTGAATATTCCTCTGTCGGGGGATGGGTTGTTACGCGCGGAGCGGGGCAGAACTCGACTTATTACGGAGTGATTGCCGATATTGTAATTGGTCAGGAGTACGCAACTCCGGCCGGCGTTATCAAAACCGATCTGTATCCGAGAAAAGCGACAGGCCCGGATATTGGGCATATCATGATGGGCAGCGAAGGCGCGTACGGCGTTCTAACCCATGTGTCGCTGCGGTTTTTCCGCCATACGCCGCAAACCATTAAACGTTTTTCTTTTATGTTCGCGGATTGGGAAACCGCGCAGGAAGCGGCGCGGGAAATCATGCAGTCAGAAGCGGGGTATCCTTCCGTATTCAGAGTGTCCGATCCGGAAGAAACTGAACTTATGATGCGGATGTATAACGTGGACGAAAGTCCTTTGCGCCATCTGTTCAGGCTGAAAGGTTTCAGGAAAGACGAAATGTGCCTGTACCTTGGATTTACAAACGGCGAAAAAATGTTTTCCAAAAATTGCGCGAAGGTTGTACACAAAGTATGCAAAAAATACGGCGCAATTAGTCTGACAGGAATAGTAACAAGGGCGTGGGAGAAGGGACGTTTCAGCGATCCTTATTTGCGGGATACCATGCATGATTTCGGCATTATCACCGACACAATGGAGTGCAGCGTAAACTGGAGCAACATGGCTCAGGTGCACAGGGATGTCCGCGCGTACTGCAAGTCAAGGCCGAAGACGATTTGTCTTACGCATATGTCCCATGTTTATCCGCAGGGCGCGAATCTGTACTTCATCTTTATTGTACACATGACAGACCCCGAAGAGTTCCGAAGATTTCACGCGGGTATCCTTGACGCAATTCAAAAATCCGGCGCATCCATGAGTCATCATCACGGGATAGGCAAAATGTTCGGCCCGTGGCTTGAAGGTTCTGTCGGAAAAAACGAGTTTGACATTTTTAAAGCGTTAAAACACCACTTTGACCCGGACAACATTATGAATCCGGGAGGAACTCTGGGACTGGATTTACCTGACGATCAAAAACGGTTTCTTGGAAGCGTCAAGAAATGTTAATTGATAAAGAAAAGTCTTTCTAAGCGCCTGTTGCTTTAAAACCTTCTTCCTCTATTGCCGCCTTGATTTCATTCAAACCGGTTTTTGAAGAATCAAACTCAAAGGAAGCGGTTCCGGCTTTTAAATCGACCTTTACATTTTTAGTTCCCGCAAAACCACCGACAGCTTTTGTAACAGCCTTCACGCAGTGTTCGCAGGACATTCCTTCAACATTTAGTGTTATATTTTCCATAACGGTATTATATAACATTTTTTATGTTATGTGTTAAAAAAACAGGACACGCAATACGGTTTGTACGGCATTTTACAAGCCGAATTTAAACTCTGCATTCACGCCGAAACCGCCGCCTGTCCAGCTTTTTACATAACTTTGCGAGCGAAGATCAACGCCTATATTTAATTCAAATACCTCGAGGTTTAAAGACATGTCAAGGCTGTTTTTCCAGAGACGATCATAATAACCCATCCCAAACGCCGCAATAAAAAAGTTTAATATATCCAAGCGCGTTTGACAGCGGATACTCAACTCCAAGCTGAAAGTCAACGCCGGGAGACGCGGTTATACCGTTTTAGTTCTCCAATGAAAACGCGCTGTAAACATTAATATCATAGGCAATGTTAAACAAAGTTCCGCTGTTATCTGTAGAATATGTGTATGAAACATCGGACACAGCGTAAACAACGGGAAAGTACAATGCGGGTTTTACTTTTATTTTAAATTTCTGCAAATGAAAGAAAACAGGGATTCCGGCTTCTGCGAATACCGCGGCGCTGATATCGGATTTATCATTAACGGCTTCGCTGAAAGAAAGCATATTGCCCGACAAACCCAGAATCCCGAATGCGTCCGTTTTAATTGACAATCCGAAACCCCAGTTGTTTTTATTATTGTAATTAAAGTACAAAGGAGATGCGTTTGCGTCAAAATTTATATTGATGCCGTTTTTAATCTTGTCAAGATCAAGAACAATTATTTTTTGAAAAAAATCCGCAGCTGAAAAAAAATCATTGGTAAAACCGGCTTTGGCGTTTAAGCCGATTTCAAATGTCCTGTCTTATATCTTGAATCTTCCCTGATTATCATCCGCGTAAATACAAGGCAAAATTAAAAAGCAAATATAAAGAAACAACGCTGTTTTTTTCATGTCAATTAATGCCTTTTGATAAATCAACGGTGTGGTTCAATTTGGCTTTAAATGAAATCTCGGTAATTACAAAATTACGCGGAAATGACAGCCTGCCGCCGTTGGCAAAAACAAATTTTAACTTCGGGACAAAGGGAAAATTCGCAGGTGTGTTTATGGCTTTCATATTTTGTTCATCAACCGAGAATTCCAGTGAAGTTCCCACTATCGGGTTTTCGATATTAATTCCCGCGCTGTCTACGCATAATTTTGCGCCAGCAAACGGATTTTTATTCATCTTTATCGCGAAACTAACGCTTTCCAGCATCTCTGTTATTGTATTGTCGCTGTCAGGATTTTTTCTGCTGAAAAGATCACCTTGCGGAAATAAATCATCCGGTAATTCCACTTTAGCTCCGGCTTTTTTTGCTGTAAAGTTAAAAGGAAGCCAGACGGCAAGTTCAACAAGAACTGAAGGATTGGTCATCCACACTCTTTCTATTTTATCGCCCTGTTTTACATAAATGCCGTAATCAATTTTTACGCTTTCACCTTTAAACGGCAAAGTTATATTATCAACGCCGCCCTGAGGCAGCGCAGTCCCGTTATAAGTATTTTTATCAATAAGGCCTCTTGCTGTATTATTTCCTTTATTTGTTACGGGAGCGCCGTTATCAATCGTTAGTTTAACGGAAAGACCGTTTACAATCGGAGAACCTGATATATACAGTTTGGATTTTACAGAATTCTGATCAAATGAAAAATCTTTCAGAAAATCATTGAAATCCAGAGCGGAAACTTCTAATTCACTTTTTACCAGCTCTATATCAGAAGGTGCGGTAAAATCACCGTCGCCGCCTATTATAGAATTTAAAGGAATCTGCTGATTATAAAGCTTCATGTAGACCAGATAAGTTACAATTTCGGTATTTACGCAATCCAGTAATTTAATTCTTTCATCATCATCTTTCTTAAAACCATTATGAAACTCCGTTAAAAAACCGCCTATATCAAACTTTGCGGCAATCCGAAATTCAGGAGAACTTTTGATTTGCACGGCTCCCGGCATTTGTAAATCGCATGACAATGAAAGCAAGACTGGCGCAAAAAGTATAATGTAAAGTTTTTTTCTCATATAACAACCTCTTATTTATACCTGCGATTAAATATATCAGAGAAGCTTCCGAAGTTTCCAAGTATCCTGCGCGGCGGCTCGTCTATAGCTTCGATTTTTTGATTAAGCCACAGCATTAAATAAGGAGTTGCTCCGTCAAATAGCACGTCGTACGTTTTCCCGTTGTATACAAGAGAGCCTTTTTCTATATTTAAATTATGTCTGCCGGGTCCGGGCTCATATTTCAAATAAAAAAAAGAATTCATGTCTGATTTTTTAGCGGAGAATTCAAGAAAGTGCGTTGACGAAGGATATTTAGGTTCATTTTTTTTCTCCTCAAAATAAACACGCAATATCATTTCATCTGCGGATTCCTGCAAACTTAAAGCTCTTCCCCTTATATTCTTCAAAAACATAATATTTGTAGTGGAAATATTATTCTGAAATAAAACGCCCACTTTAGTTCTTTTAATTTTGGGCGGGGTGCTTGTTTGATTTGAATTATCTTCTAAATTATTCAGTAAAATGGGGCTGGAAAGCATATACGGATATTTTTTATAATCATAATCAGTCATTTTTTTCATCCGTTCCAAGATACCGGGCGTTAAAGCTGTCTGCGGAGTTACGCATCCCAGAACCATTGCCGCAGTTAACAGTGCGATAAACAAATATCTGATATGGTTTTTCATGTTATTCCTTCGTATTATCTTTTATCTTGCATTTCGCTTACAGCGGGAAATTAACCAATCATCGGGAGCGCACTCCCGATGATTGTGAACACGAACCGGGTTGAAAAACGCAATCCCGACAGGCACGCTTCGTGCATAACACGTTTGCGCGCCTCATCGGGCGTTATGCGTAACTATTTCTTGGTAAATTTCATGCTTTCTTCATCTCCAATTCCTAAATAAAACGTGTTGCTGTTTATAGAAATGGTTATTTTTTGGGTGCATAATATGCTTCAAAATACTTTTCGTCGTCAGCATCCCAACCATAACCTTGGCTTTCATAGTATTGTTTTTGATATGCTTTAACTTCAGCTTTTGAATACCATCTTGGTTCAAGGCCATCACTAGCATCCCCCCAAAGATGAGTTTGTGTCATTGTTAATAAACTGTTACTAAAAGTATATGTTCCCTTTCTCTTACTTGTGTAGAATTGAGAAGAATCACTTTTTTCTGTACTCTTTTCTTGACACTCATAGGTATCATCATTAAACGTGTATATAGTTTCAAATATAGAATTATATTGCTCCCTAACATTAACCCATGTTCCTTTAAGATCAACTTTCGTTTGATCATCAATCACCTGCTGGGGGTCTTTGCAGGATACGAACAGCATACCTGCCGTCAGCGCAACAGCCAGCATTATAAATAAGATTTTGTTTTTCATTTGAGAACTCCTTTAAACTGACATAGAAACGGGGAAACTCCCCGTATCGGCTGGGTACGGCGTCTCCATAAGAATGGGTATTTTATACGCCCGTTTTTTTTATACAGTTGTAATGACTATTTAAAGCGGAGGGGATTTATGGTATACGGTTACGTCAGGGTCAGCACAGACAGGCAAACAATTGATAATCAACGTTTTGAAATTGAACGGTTTTGTATAAAAAACAGTATTATTATTGACCATTGGATTGAGGAAACAATAAGCGGCACTCAACTGCCTGAAAAACGTCTGTTGGGCTCATTGCTTGCCGAGGCAAAAACAGGCGATTTAATCGTTTGTTCCGAATTGTCAAGGCTGGGCAGAAATATGTTTATGATTATGTCTATATTAAACCATTTGATGATAAATGGCGTTAAAATACAGACGATTAAAGACAATTACCAATTGGGAGACAGCATTCAAGCTAAAATTCTCGCATTTGCCTTTGGATTGACCGCTGAAATAGAACGAGACTTAATCTCGCAAAGGACTAAAGAGGCGCTTGCCCGCAGACGGTCGGAAGGTTTTGCGCTTGGCAGGCCATCCGGGAGAAAGTCAGCCCGTCTAAAACTTACGGAACATGAAGCGGAAATACAATTGCTGCTGGACAAAAATGTCTCAAAAAGCGCTATTGCCCGAAGGTTCGGCGTGTGCCGAAAAACGGTTATTTCGTTTTTAAAGAACAGCGAAAACCGCATTTAATTAACATAAATACTTGTAAAAGCATGAATACTATGTTATATTTTTTATGGTAGAAGCTGTGTAAAAAAAACGGGCGTTTATATTTCCCACCTTGGGAAAAACAAGGATTATCTTCCAAAAAACGCGCCTGCCGCCGCGTGTTACTTTAAAAATTACCATTCTTTAGGTTTATTATTCGGCGGAATAATATTAAAAGTTTCTCCGGAGGGTTCTATGACAAAAAGACCTTGTTTTAGTGCGTATTCTTTTACATTTTCCGACATTACCGCGCCTGCGACAGCGCCTAAAAATGTCCGTTTGTCGCCGTGCAGATCGGCATATACACGCATTTTTTCAAGGCGTCTAATATGATCCTGCACATCTTCGGTAGTAGGTTTGGTTTTTACTTCGACAAGCATGGCTTTATCGCCGTTTTCCAGTTTAACGTCAATTTCAAGGAATATATTATTTTTACGATCTGAAACATCGGAATTGGGATTTGCTTGGGGGAAATCATATCCTAATTCCCTGAATTTATCCCTAAGGTTAGGTGCAACCATATGTTCAATAATTTCGCCCAATCGGTTGCCGAGTTTTCCCAACCGTCTGTCAAGCCGTTCGGCGCTTTCCTGCATTTTTCTGTCGTTTTCCTGCATTTTCTTGTCAGTTTCCTGTATTTGCCGAGCAGTTTCCTGCATTTTTTTGTCAGTTTCCTGCATTTGCCGATCAGTTGCTTTTTGGCTTTCAATAAGTTCTTCCTGCTTTTTGCTAACCCTATCCAGAATCGCCCATACAGTTTCAAAACTTGGGGGATTGGTTGTTTGTGTTGCTGCCATATTTAGCTCCTAACATATAATATACAGCTTTTTTCGGATTTTGGAACTGCATTTCATAAAAAGATATTTTGGACGCTAATGAGTTGACAAAATAAAAGTTTTTTGTCATTAATTAATGCGAGGTTTATTTTGAAAATGACGGTTCAAACAATCAATTATTCTCAATATCTTGGCTTTTATTATTATTATCAAAGTCTTGAATTGCTATTGCCATGACTATTATGTCAAGGATTATTCGGCGGTTCAAGGCTTTGCGCTTTGAACCGCTTTTTTTTGGAGTAAATTATGGAGACTGACAGCTTATTTGAAACGGTAAAACGAAACGCGGTGGATATTTTTTCACAAGAGGGACTGCATACGCGCTTGGCGTGCGGGAAACCTTTAAAAATCAAATTTGGAGCTGACCCATCGCGGCCTGATCTGCACTTGGGACATTCAGTTCCCCTGCGAATGCTCCGTAAATTGCAGGACGCGGGGCATGAGATTATTTTTGTCATAGGGGATTTTACCGGCATGATCGGAGACCCTTCAGGGCGAAGTAAAACAAGAAACCAGCTTTCGTTTGAGGAAACAAGACAAAACGGAAACAGCTACTTTGAGCAGGTATCAAAAATTCTTGATCCGCAAAAAGCACGTATCACTTATAATTCCCAATGGCTTTCCAAGTTAAATTTCGCAGATGTTTTAAACCTTGCCGGTAAATATACCCTTGCCCGTATCATGGAACGGGATGATTTTTCCGCACGTTATTTCGCTAATCAACCTATAGGTTTACATGAGTTGTTTTATCCTTTAATGCAAGGTTACGATTCCATTGCCTTAAACGCCGACATAGAGGTAGGCGGAACAGATCAAACTTTTAATCTTCTGGTCGGGCGTGAATTACAAAAAAATTACGGACAAGTTTCTCAGGAAGTCATAACTTTTCCTTTGCTGCCCGGGTTGGACGGCAAAGAAAAAATGAGCAAATCCCTTGATAACTACATCGGTATAGATGAACCAGCCGACACTATTTTTGAAAAATGCATGAAAGTCCCGGATAACGTTTTGCCGGTTTATTTCAGACTGACAACAGACATACCGGAAAATGATTATATAAAAGTAATAAACGATGATATCCGGCAGGCTCATTTGGTTTACGCGCGGGAAATAGTCAGGATGTATCACGGGGAAAATTTCGTCTCTCAAGCCGAAGAACGCTACCGTTCGATAGCTAACAAAAAAGCGCCTGATTTAATAAGAGTCTTTACAATTAATAACGAAGAGCAAATTATCAGGTTGCTTGTTCTTACTGAACTTGCCAAGACAAATTCCGAGTCCCGCAGATTGATAAATGAGGGAGGCATTAAAATTGACGGCAAAACAATCAATGATCCCGCCTTGATTGTGAAAAATGATTGTATTATAAGCCGTGGAAAGAACAAGTTCGTAAAAATACATTTTGATATTGAAGCAATAAAAGCGACGGACTGCTTTGACTAAAATGTTATTTATGAAATAATATATACAAGGAGAATGTATTATGGAAATATGTATTATCAGGCATGGAGAAACCGACTGGAATAAAGAAAAAAAATTACAAGGAAGAGAGGATATTCCCCTTAATGAAGAAGGAATAAATCAAATAAAAAAAACAATAGAATATTTTAAAAAATATAAATGGGATATTATAATAACAAGTCCTTTATCAAGGGCGAAACAGTCGGCTGAAATTATCGGCGAAGGTATCGGATTAACGGGAATTATTGAAGAAGAAAATTTTACTGAAAGGGATTTCGGTGAAGCATCGGGATTGACAGAGGAAGAAAGGAAAAAGGTATTTCCGAATGGGATATTTAACGGCGTAGAAAATATTGAGGAAGTTCAGCAAAGGATGTTTAGTTCGATAACAAAATATATAAAGATGTATTATGAAAAAAACATGATAATAATATCGCATGGAGCGGCAATTAATTCATTGTTATCATATTTAAGTAATAATGAAATCGGATCGGGCAAGACAATATTAACAAACGCCTGCATAAATTTATTAAAATATAATGAGGATGAAATAAAAATAGAATTTTATAATAAACAGGCAGCAGAATTATAAAAAATGACAGCGGTGATATTATATAATGAAAAATACAACGAAAGAGAATGGTTTAATGATTTAAACGCAAGAGAAAAATTATTTTATTTATCGTTGGAATCAATCTATGAATTATATAAAAATAAAAATAAGGGATAAATAATGGACATAAGCCAAAATAATTTTCCTACAGTTGGTGAAGCGAAAAAATTATTATTATGGGGTAATAAAAATAATCCGGGTCCATGGATGGATCACAGTAAAGTTGCAGCAAGGGCGGCAAAAACAATTGCTCAAAAATGTAACTTAAATGGAAATGCAGCTTTTATATTGGGGCTTTTGCATGATATCGGACGTTATGAAGGCGTAACCGGATTACATCATATTTATGCAGGGTATGAATTAATGACAGAAAAAGGATACAGTTATATAGCAAAAATTTGTTTAACCCATTCATTTCCGGACAAGAATTTAAATTCATATATTGGGAAAAATGATTGTACAAAAGAAGAAACAATAGAAATAAAGAATAAATTAAAAGATTATGAATATGATGACTATGACAGATTAATACAATTATGTGATACAATAGGTAGTTCAGATGGAATATGCTTTATGGAAAAAAGAATTCTTGATGTAATAAAAAGATATGGAAAAGTAAACAAAAGCATTGTAAAAAAATGGGATACAATATTTGAAATAAAGAAATATTTTGATAAATTATGCGGAATAAATATTTATAATTTATTTTTAGAGGAGATAATATGTCATCAAATGAAAAATTAATATGTAAATTATTCTAAATCAATATAAAAAAAGGATTTATATGAAAAATATATACAAAAAACTCTATCCGATTGACTTTAAATGACACTATATTAATAACAGGAGAAAAACATGACAGTTAATGAAATATTGACAGATTTCGCGAAAGCGTTTGAAAAGAAAATCGATAAAAATTATTCAATCCGCCTGCAGCTTGAAATTAAAGATATGCCTGACGAAATTTGGCAAGTTGGCATAAATAACGGAAATGTAAATATATACAATGAAGAAAAAATAACGCCTGAAATAACAATAATGATATTAAACAAAGAAGTTCTTGATAAAATTTACAACAATGAATTATCGGCATTAAGCGCGCTATTGCAAACGCCGTCGAAAAATGACGGCATGATGGGGGCTTTAATCTGCGAAACAACAGAGCCGACAGGGAAAGATTTTCTTACTAGATTGAATATTTTCAGAGGTTTCTTTTCCAAAGATTTTCCCGCAAAGATAATTCTTGACAATAAATATTGTGTTAAGCATAACGGAGACATTGATACAATCGGCTTAAAAGCATTCGGAAATTTCGGACAAATATATATATCTGTTAAAAAAGGAGAAACATTATACTATCCTCCGTTTGGCGTTCATATTGAGTTTAATATTTATATTATAAAAGGGAAAGGAAAACTCATCGTTGGCGGTGAAGAAACTGAAATAAAAGAACGCGAGTATTATTACATGAACCTTTTAAAACAGGTAGAAATAAAAAGCGCGGACGATGAAACGCTTGAAGCGATAATCATACTCCAATTTCCCACTGTGTAACAGGGCATTTAATGATAAACAACGATAACGACATTATTCAATACATAGAACCCATACTGCATTATTGCATTAAGCGGCTGAATAACCGTCAGGACGCTGAGGATTTAGCCGGCGAAATAATGCTTCACATACTAAGCGGCGTCAGGAAATACAAAATTGAATCGCTTGAAAAATGGATATGGAGCATCGCGCATAACCGTTACGCAAAATTTATAGATAAAAGAAAGAAAACCAATTATACGGAATCGGAAGCCGATTACGCGGAAATCGCGGACACATACGATTTTATTGATCAATTAATAATTTCAAACAGGTATCAGAATATTTTTAAGGCGCTTCATGAGCTTTCAGGCGAATATCGTGATATTTTGGTTGATTACTATATTAATGGATTTCCGGTAAAACGAATTGCCGAAAAATACAAATTGCCTGAAACTACGGTTAAATGGCGGCTTAATGTCGGAAGAAAAAAAATAGTTGATAAAACAATATAATGTTGATATAATTAGTTATGAATATTTTTGAATCGATAATGTTGGTTTGTTTTGGTTTTGCGTGGCCGCTTTCCATATACAAATCAATTGTATCCAAAAAAACGGCGGGTAAAAGCCTGTTGTTCCTGATAGTTTTGCAAATAGGTTATGTTGCCGGTATTTTATTCAAACTAACCGAATACTGGACTAATTTAAAAACAAACCCGAACGAGACTATCAGCATAAATTTATACTTATACATTCTCAACTTTGTAATGATAACAATAGATGAGTTATTATTTTTGAGAAACCGCAGAATAGAAGCGGGCAAGAGCTAAGAAAAACAAACGGAAAACACCGGAAACCCGATATAGGATTTATAATATTATGGGATTATATGAAGAAAAATAAAACACTGAAAACCGCGAATTGTTTTTTTTCTCTCCTTTTATTAATTTTGCTTCAAACGTCATGTCAGGAAAACGAGCCTTTTATCGGATATGATGATATATTAGTTAATTCGCCGGCCTTAGTATGGGGTTCTTCAATAAATGAGATAAAGAAAAAATATCCGAATGTTGAAGAATCCGGTTATAATTGTTTTAATGAAATAAATCCGGATGAAAGAATTAAAGCAAGATTTTTTAATTTTTATAATAATCAACTATTTTGGGTTGGCGTCAGTTACGGAAGTTATACCGCTGAAGAATTAAATATTTTAAAAAAAGAATTACAAAAGAAACATGGTGATTTTTTAATTGAGGATAATGGCACAATAGAATCCTGGTATATTAAAAGAGATAATAACAATGAAATTGTTTTTTTAATCAATAAATTACAAAATAATACTATTAATTGTTCATATATTAACCCGTCTTTAAGAGATAAAGATATGAACTCCTCAATGGAATAATTATTGTTTCCTGCTTATGAATATCTAACGACATTCTTTAGTTGATTAACTGACTTTTTCTAGTTTATCAAACAAAACATCGACTTCAATCAATTCACCGTCTTCAACCGATTCAAATAAAATGGTTACGGTATCTCCTTCGACAGAATTTACCGTACCTGTATTATTTGTCTTCATAAATATTCCGCTATGGCCTATTTCAACGTCTTCAAGGATTCTCGCCTTGTCATTAATTTTAAAAGGGTTTGCTTTTACAGGAACTTCATCTGTAGATTCCGGTTCAATTTCATCGGGAGTACAATCATTCGATACGCCGTTATTTTTACCCATAGAATAAACCGTCAGTACAAGTTGTTCCAATTGGTTCATTTTTATTTTATTTAAGTCATTTTTAAAATATTTTTTGATAAAATAATTTGCATCCGCCGTATCTTCTATTTTAATATCTTCAATTTTCATAATCGCCCGTCCTTTTTTATGTAAATTACAATATAGAGTCTGTCTATAAAGTACACGAAATATGCCTGCCGTCATATTATCATAAGATTATTATATAACATTTTTTATATTTGTAGTAAATGGCAAAGTAAATAATTTTAAGTATAAATATAGAATATCTTGACAATTAAAAATAATTCAAATATAAATAGTTAAAAAGGCAGGTTATAATGTGCGTCCGATGCGTTATTGGGAATATAAAAAATTATTATCTTAAATTTACAATAAAACAATTAATGATATTGAATAAATTATAGTATATGAACTGCCATGTTTAACAAATCTATCGGCATTTCATCATTGGGAGAATATGAACATAGAAGAAGAAAAAATCGATCCTAAATTACTCAAAATGGCTGTGATTATGGTCTTTGGATTAATCGCTCCTGCGTTGAATGCTACAATAGTAAATATCGCAATTGGGACTATCATCGCCGAATTTAACAGTACGATTTCGGTAGTTCAATGGATTACAACAGGTTACATTTTAGTTATGGGGATTGCTGTCCCGATTTCGGCATGGCTTGTTAATCGTTTCAGCGGAAAGATGGTATACTTAACATCACTTGTTATATTTTTTGTCGGTTCTGTTTTTGCCGCCTTTTCTTGGAATATTGAACTTTTAATTTTCTCCAGAATATTGCAGGGGCTTGGAGCCGGAATTTTAATCCCGACATTATCGACTGTATTAGTTCGTCACACAGGAAACGCAAAATTGGGGCGTTTAATGGCTATTGTCAGTATTCCCGCGCTGATAATTCCCATTTTGGGACCTGTATTGGGCGGACTAATCGTAAATAAACTCCCTTGGCAATGGATTTTTTATATTAACATTCCGATTTGTATCGCCGCCGTAATTTTAGCGGTAAAATATATTGAAAAAGACGAACCTGTTAATAAAAATCAACCGTTAGATGTCATAGGCACTTTATTATTATCAGCGGCTTTTTCCATACTTGTTATTGGAATTTCAAAATTACGGACAGTACACGGAATAGGAAATATCAGCGCAATAACTCCATTGATTTTCGGGCTTGCGCTGCTTATAGCGTATATTGTATACGCTTTAAACGCAAAAATTGAACCTGTACTTGACGTTCGGCTTTTCAAATTGAGTAATTTTTCATCATCGTCAATATTATTGCTTGTTTCAGGCGGCATTATTACAGGGACATTATTCATTTTACCTTTATTTTTTCAGCAAGTGCAAAATTCAAACGCTATAATGGCGGGTTTGTTCCTCGCTCCGCAAGGGATAGGAATGTTATGTACAAGGGGATTGGGCGGTAAAATAACCGACAAAATGGGTTCAAGGGTTGTTGTATTAATCTCAATAATAATAACGATAATCGGAACAATACCGTTTGTCTTTGCAAATTCCGCTACCGATAAAATCTTTTTAACAATAGCGTTATTTGTCCGCGGATGCGGACTTGGAGGCGTGGCAATTCCCGTTATGGTTTCAATATACGACGGCTTGACAAAAGAACAGGTAGCGCACGGAACGACAGCCACGCGAATATTTCAGCAGATAGGCGGTTCTGTAGGAACTGCCGTTTTAGCCATCATTTTACAAAACCACATACCCGTTAATGCGGGCGCAGAAATGGTTGGGAAGGCGTTTAACACCGTTTTTTTGTGGTCAATAGGTTTCGCGGTTATATCAATTATCCCGGCAATATTTTTACCTATGAAAAAAGAAAAAACATGAAAATACATTTATTGGGACCGTCATGTTCAGGAACATCAACTCTTGGAAAATTGATTGCCGAAAAATATAGTATCTTTTGGATTGATACCGATGATATTTTTTGGATAAAGACAGAGCCGCCGTTTACAACAAAAAGAGAAATAGATGAACGTGTAAAGCTTTTAAAAGATTTATTTGAAAAAAATGAATCTTTGGTATTAAGCGGCTCGGCGTTAAAATGGGGTGATTTTATTAAAGACTACCTGGATTTAATTATATATAAATATGTAGAGCAGGATATAAGAATAAAACGTGTGCTTGCAAGAGAAAGAAGCAGATTTGGAGACAGAATTGATTCCGGAAACGATATGTATGAAATACACAAGGAATTTGTTGAATGGAATAAAAGATATGAAACAGGCGGAATGGATATGAGGAGCAGACAAGCCGAATTATCATGGATTAGCGATGTGAAATGCAAAGTAATAAAGTTGGAAGGAAATAAATCTCTGCAAGAGGAATTAGAAAGTGTATCGAAAGAGATAGATAGTATATTTAAGGAGGCAAATAAATGAGTGGAATTTATGTGGTTATCGGCGGAGGAATGGGAGCGTTATCAAGGTATTTTACTAGCCAATTTGTGAATAATTTGTACAATAAAACTTTTTCTTTGGGAACTGTTTTTGTAAATTGCATGGGAGCTTTGTTAATCGGTTTTTTAATAAATATTTTTGATATGTTCGCTGTAAATCCAAAATGGAAATTGTTAATAATTACAGGCTTTTTGGGCGGTTATACGACATTTTCAGCATATTCGCTTGAAACGGTAAATTATTTTTTAAACGGAAATATAAAATACGGAATACTGAATATTCTGCTTAATAATGTTTTATGTATATTGTTTGTACTGTTGGGAATATGGTTGAATAAAATAATATTTGTTAAATGAAAAATTATCCATCGTAATATTTACTGATAAGACAAGTGAAAATGTCTCCGTACTTTTCCAACTTTACGCTCCCCACACCGTTAACGCCTGAAAACTGAACCAGCGAAGTCGGCTTTTTACGGCACATATCACGCAGGCTTGCGTCGGAAAAAACTATATAGGCGGGAACAGATTCCTTTGCGGCGATTTCCCTCCGTAATTTTTTAAGTTTATCCAGCAAGCCCTCATCAATATCCTCAGACGCATATTGCGTGCCGTCTGTTTTTGCGCCTCTTTGCCGCAGTGTTTTTTCATCCGACGCATTTTGCATATCAAAAAGTTTTTCTCCTTTTTTCTTATGCTTTTTATCATCGGAAGATTTTTCACGCTCTTGCGGCAGTTTCATTAAGACACGCTCCTCTTCCTTGAGCAGTCCTTCCGCATAACCGAGAGTTACAACAGGATACTCCCCTTCTTCCACAAATAAAATATTTTTGTCGATTAGGTGATCAAGGATTTGGCGAATTCTATGTGTTTTTGTATCGGACATTATCGCGAATGTGCTGAGGGTATCAAAGCCGAAGCGGATGATTTTTTCGTTCTTACTGCCTCGCAGAATGTCGATTATCATTGTCTTGCCGAAACTTCGTCCTCGCTGTTTTAAACGAAGAACACAGGAAACGATTTTCTGCGCTTCCAAAGTAACGTCGGTATCCTTAAATTCCGTCAGGCAGTTTGAACAGTTGCCGCAGTTTGCCGCCTGTTCGCCGAAGTAGGCAAGCAGGCGTTTGCGAAGGCAGTCTTGCCCTGTAGCATAGAAAGTCATCTGTTTAAGCAATTCCAAGTTGTGGGCTTGCAATTCATAGTCTGCGATTTCTTCATCTTCGCCATGGGTTATAAGGTACTTGTTTATTTGCACGTCCTGACCATTGTACAAAAGAATGCAGTCCGCAGGAGAGCCGTCACGTCCTGCACGTCCGGCTTCCTGATAATAACTTTCAATATTTTTGGGCATGTTGTAATGAATGACATAGGACACATTTGATTTATCTATTCCCATGCCGAATGCGTTAGTCGCTACCATGACAGGTTTACGGTCGTAAATAAAATCGTCCTGATTTTTTCTGCGTTCTTCGTCAACAAGACCGGCGTGATAACGAGTGGCGTTGAAGCCGTGACTAATTAAAAAACCGCAAGTTTCTTCAACGGTTTTTCTGGTAGCGCAATAAATTATACCGCTTGCCTCCTTCCGCTTTTCAAGACAATCCAAAAGGGCGGTTTTTTTGTCTTTTGGTTTTTGCACTTCAAAATAAAGATTGGGTCTGTCAAAACCTGTGTTTACGGAAAGAGGTTTGTGTAACGCAAGCAATCTGCAAATATCTTCTCTAACATTAACGGTTGCGGTAGCGGTAAAAGCCGCAACTACGGGACGAGGTTTAATGCTTTTTATAAATTTCGCTATTTGCAGATAACTTGTTCTAAAATCATGCCCCCACTGCGACACGCAATGCGCCTCGTCAACTACAACAAGCGGAATGCTGTTAATCGCAAGTTCAGGCATATCCGTTCTTTGCAGACGTTCAGGCGCAATGTAAAGCAGTTTAATATCACCGTTGGTTATTTCTTCCATAGTATCATGATATTCACTGCCGCTTAAAGAACTGTTTAGAAAAGCCGCTCCGCATCCTGCTTCTTTTAATGCGCTGACTTGATCCTTCATTAGAGAAATAAGCGGCGAGATAACGACCGTCATGCCGTCAAGCATGAGGGCTGGAATTTGATAGCAAAGAGATTTTCCAGCTCCTGTGGGCATTACCGCAAGAGCGTCCGTTCCGGCAAGAATAGCGTCGATAACTTCTTCCTGCCCGGGACGAAAAGAGGAGTAGCCGAATTTGTCCCTGAGAATTGTCAGCTTGTCCATTTTTTACCGCTCCGGCGTCATACGTTGAATTTAAAGAACATCATTTTTGAAAGTATATTTATTGAAAAATTGCGCTTTAATATCAACATTGCTTACAGCGGTTAATTACTTTCTTCTTTTTTGTGAACAACATGGTATTTTCTTTCAATAAAGTGTGTCATATGTTTTATAAACTCTTCAAACTCTCTTTCATTCAACCTCTCAATTTCTTCTTTTTCTTTTTCCCACATTCCTTTTACAGTAAAACCAAACGCAAAGTTGTCTGACAACTCATCATTTTTCTTTGTTACTTCTTTGTTATATAAACTAATTTCAGTAAATTCACTTCCTCTTTCTCTAAACCCTAATATCCTCACTGCATAATTTTGCCTTATAATTACAGATACTTCCTCATATATTCTTTCGCTCATATTTTACACTCCTTTTTTTTAATATACCATATTCTTTAGCATACACGCAACAGTACGGGCAAATGATTATTTTACTTGACAAAAAAATAAAAAAGGATACAATTCATTTTAAGGGGAGGGAAATTATGCCGGCAGCAAAAAAAACAGCTAAAAAGACAACAGCTAAAAAACCCGCAGCAAAAAAGACAGCAAAAAAATAGGGTAATGCAACTGGTCTGTGAATAGGCGCTCTGCCTGCGCAGACCAGTACATCTGCAAATTTTACGAAGTTTCTTACTTTTTAAATCGGTTTACAGTTTCAGCTATTTTTTCTTTCAACACATCCAACCCAATCTTATCTTTTACGGAAACCGCGATACTTTCGGGAAAACGGTTCTGCAATTCCTTTACAGAGTCTGCTGTCAAACGGTCGATTTTATTAAGAACGGTAATCATAGGAATATCAAAGGAAGATTCACTTTCCTGTGAATTCGCGGGCTTCTTGCCGGATTTGTTATCTTTTACGGTTAAGCCTTTTATTTCTGACAATTCCGTTAAAACTTTCATCGTTGTTTCATAATTATTGTCTATATCCGGCTCCGAGGCATCCAGTATATGTATAAGAACGTCAGCAAAAGCGGCTTCTTCCAATGTTGAACGGAACGCCTTAATAAGCGAATGCGGAAGAGCGCGTATAAAGCCGACTGTATCTGTAAGCAGAACCGTTATATCCGGCGCAGGTTGAAAACGCCGTGTAACTGCGTCAAGAGTGCAGAAAAGTTTGTCCTCCGCAAGCACGTCGGCTCCGGTCAGTACGTTCAACAGACTTGACTTGCCGGCGTTTGTATATCCCACTATCGCGCACACCGGCAGGTTGCTGCGTTTCCTCATGCTTCTTTGAGTCTTGCGCTGTTTGCCTACCTGTTCAATTTCTTTTTCAAGCCGGTTAATTTGTTTTTCTATTTTTCTTCTGTCAGTTTCAAGTTTTGTTTCTCCTGTCCCCTTTGTCCCGTAACGCCCGCCGCGCTGACGTGAAAGATCGATATATTTGTGCGACAATCTCGGCAGAAAATACATAAGTTCCGCAAGTTTTACCTGCAATTCCGCCTCTTTTGTATTCGCTCTTTGCGAAAAGATACGGATGATAAGTTCCTGTCTGTCCACAACAGGAAGACCGGAAAGTTCTTCCCAATTTCTCTGCTGTGAGGGGCTTGGGTCCCAGTCAAAAACCAGCAAATCCGCTCCGGTTTCCGCAGCTTTTTTTGACAATTCTTCCGCTTTTCCACTTCCCATGCCGAACTTCGCGTTTTTCTCGCGCACTCGTATTTTTTCATGCGCGGCGATTTCAAGTTCAAGAGTTTTCGCAAGTCCTTCCAGTTCGCGGCACATTGCGTCATCGTCTGAATTTCCGTTTAGTATGCTTACTAAAAACGCCTTTTGAGGTTTTTCATTTATTTCGTAGAGTTTCTGCACGCGGGAGATTATAGCATAATGCGGAAGATAATGCATACAGCTTCTGCCAACATTTTATTTTACTTGACACTCCGCATAGTTAGCCGATATACTGACAATGTCGGTCCGTATGGATTAAAAACCAAACAAATTAAGGAAAACGAACCAAAATGACCTCAAGACAATTATTACCCCCCCCCCCCCCC
>Ga0268262_10001820_pt1 | contig 25656 bp, 23 predicted proteins | sample TergutNc150P3_FD_190354 | JGI IMG/M metagenome (GOLD analysis project Ga0268262, IMG submission 190354) | Nasutitermes corniger P3 segment gut microbial community from laboratory colony in Florida, USA - Nc150 P3 (SPAdes) (version 2) | ecosystem: Host-associated > Arthropoda: Insects >... | reverse complement strand
CCCCCCCCATTCAATTCGATCAATAGTATATATCTTAGACAGTTTAAATTCTCATTTTTTCGCAAAAAAGCCGTGTTTCCGCGTTTGCGGGAATAACGGTTTTTTATATATCACAATTAGGAGCGTGTTATGAAAAACACAAAAAACTGGCAATTTATTAAAAGGATAGCGATTATCGCTCTTGCGGTGGTAATCGGCTTATCAATGGCGGCTTGCGGTGACGGTGACAGCAATATAACTGTTAATTTTAACAGCGTAACCGCCAACGGTTCATCAGCGCAGACCACAACGCAGTTGACTTTGACCTTTGACAAGGCGATTGAAGGGCTTTCCGCTGACGACATCACATTAAGCGGCGTAACCGGTGTGAGCAAAGGGACGCTAAGCGGCTCCAATCCATACATTTTACCCGTCAGCGGCTTTACTTCGGATGGAACATTGAGTGTAGCGGTCGCAAAATCGGGCTATACCATAAATGGTTCGCCAAAGACAGTGACTTATAACATTGCCGCTACCTTTAACAGCGTAACCGCCAACGGTTCATCAACGCAGACAACAACGCAGTTGACTTTGACCTTTGACAAGGCGATTACCGGGCTTAGCGCCGATGACATCACATTAAGCGGCGTGAATGGTGTAAGCAAAGGGACGCTGAGTGGTTCCAACCCCTACACTCTGCCAATCAGCGGTTTTGCTTATGAAGGAACCTTGAGCGTAGCAGTAGCAAAATCGGGCTATATCATAAACGGTTCGCCTAAGACAGTGGGTATCCGTTACGGCACTGAAGGTAATACACCCGTTACCCTTAATAGCGTAACTGCCGACGGTTCTTCAACGCAAGCCACTACGCAGTTGACCTTTACTCTTGACAAGGCGATTAGCGGTCTTTCTGCCGCAGATATTATTTTGAGCGGTGTGGATGGTGTGAGTAAAGGGACGCTGAGCGGGTCCAACCCATACACTTTGCCCATTAGCGGTTTTACTTCAAATGGAAACTTAAGAGTGGTGGTCTCGAAATTAGGTTATTATATTTACAACTCGACAAAGACAGTGAATATATATTACGGTCCTATTACATTAAACAGCGTAATCGCCAACGGATCTTCAACTCAGACCACCACGCAGTTGACTCTTGCCTTTGACAAGGCAGTTCCCGGTCTTACTGCCGATGACATTTCATTAAGCGGTGTATCCGGTGTAACCGGAGAGCTAACCGGTTCAAATCCGTACACTATGTCCATTTACAACTTTTTTTTAAACGGGACTTTGAGCGTAGAAGTCGCAAAATCTGGTTATACCATAAATGGTTCACCAAAAACAGTTAATATATATTACTATTACAACCTAGTTATTGATATGGTACAAATACCCGGCGGCAGTTTCGATATGGGAAGCAGCGGCAACTATAATGAAGGACCTGTACATACTGTAACGCTGAGCGGATTTTACATGGGCAAATACGAGGTAACGCAGGAGCAATGGATTGCTGTAATGGGGAACAATCCGAGTCAATTTACTAGTTCACCTGCGTCTGGAGAAGTTCAGAATAAGAGGCCTGTGGAAAGAGTAAGTTGGTATGACACGCTGGTATTCTGCAACAAACTGAGTATGTTGCAAGGATTAAGTCCTGCGTACCGCATATCAGGTAGTACCGATCCTGCAGACTGGGGAACTGTGACCACTAGCAATAACTCGACATGGGATGCAGTAGAAATAGTAGCCGGATCTAATGGATATCGTTTACCAACTGAAGCGCAATGGGAGTATGCCGCCAGAGGAGGGTATGGGTCTCCCGGGAATTACACGTATTCTGGGAGCAACACAATAGGCGATGTGGCATGGTATGACGCTAACAGCAGTAGTATGACACATGAAGTAGGGAAGAAGGCTCCCAATGGTTTGGGATTGTACGACATGAGCGGGAATGTCTGGGAGTGGTGCTGGGACTGGCTTAATGATTATTCAAGTGGTGCGCAAACCAATCCCATTACGGCTTACGGCAGTAACCGAGTGCTACGCGGTGGGAGTTGGGACGCTACGGCTGGGAAAACCCGTTCTACCTATCGGCGCGAGGTCGGCTACTATCGAGAAAACTACATGCCGGGCCGCAGGAGCGACAATGTCGGCTTCCGGCTGGCACGCCCCTGAGGGAATGGAAGCGGTTAGTGGATAAGCGAAATGCCTGTGTCTGAGCGAACGGAGCGAGCGTCTAACTGAAGGTTCGCGGCGTGGGCATTGAGCGGGAAAGGAGGTGGCAGAAATAGCGTAGTGTCGTTGATGAGCGGCGCTACGTTTTATGGGGAGGTATGACTTGGAATAAAGAAAGTGAATAGCACAGATTTTTCGCAGTACTGTTATTAGAGGCAGGTACGCTATAAAGCGTAACCATATTTTTCAAATAAAGGAGATAATATTTATGATTAATTTAGATAATTTTTTAAGTATTTTAACATTATTTGCGACATTGATACCGGGAATGTTAGCTTTTTTAGATATAAACATTTATGATATTATATACAAATTTAAAGGAGGAATACCAAAGGGCTTCTTAATTTTTATAACTGGTACTAATGGAGTTGGAAAAACAACAACAGCACTTAAAATTCAAGAAAAACTTGGTATGAGATATATTCATGTTAATGCATTAAGAGAAGCTCTGCGTTCTCAGGAGGAGCTTTTTATGAAAGCTGGTGATGAGGCTCTATATAATACATTAAAAACACCTCCATACTTACTTGATAATCCTGATAGCTCTCAAAATATTGCTGATTCTGATTTTCAAAAACAATGTGAAATCTTAGGACCGGTCATTACTAAAGTTGCTAAATATTATTACGATGAAAATTTAAGCACTATATTTGAAGGTATAAATATTTCGCCTAAAATATTAATAGAGAAAGGTCTTTCATCATTATTTGTTTTATTTGTCAATCTTAATGTAACAGACAGATCTGTATTAGAAAACAGATTGGATAAAAAAGCCGGATACAATGCAAGTAAGAAAGCTGTATTTAGAAAATACATAGATAAAATAATTGAGATTGGTAAAACGATAAACAAAGATTTTGAAAGTATTGATGATAAAGTTCCAGAGATAAATAAATTATATATAGATAATACGACGTTACCTGTTAAGAAAGTAACTAGGAAAATAATTAAAGAGGTAAAGAAAATTTGTAATCCAAGAAAATAATTTTCTTGTATATAAGATAATTGGGGTACGGCGTAACTGTCCCCTTTGTGATCTTTGTGTGAACTCTTTTCGAAAGGAGATTTAAATTTGAATGAGACAATCCATCGCCTTCGCCCTATTCTTTATCTTCTTCTCGCTTTCCTCGCCGGTTGCCTTTGCGCAGGACTTTTCTTCAATAGACAACGATTTACAAACATTGGAAAACTTTTACGCTAATAGCGATCCCGGTAACGGCGCTCATTAGCGGTACTGTGATGTGGGTGGTGAGCAGATAAAAATCTTCTTTTCTGTTCGTGTTGATTCGTGGTAGAATTTCATTGTCTCTTTGTGACTTATTAACGCAACAGTAACACCCTAAAGAGGGTCAAAACGACCTATTTTAAGCTTTTTACCCTTTTTTAGTCCTTTTTCAACCAAAATCCCAAGTCAATAACCTCAATGTTTTATAACGCAACTTGAAAATAAAAAATGTTATATGATAAAATGAATTAAATTAAAATATGAACATAATTTACAAACCGTCTGCTTTTGAACATGAAATAAATGAAAGCAATATACGGTATGCATTTATGAACCCTTACTATGACGGACCTATAGAAGAAGACGGTAATACGGAAAATCGATATATCCGTATTGGCTTTGACAGGTCTGGTAATTTATTAGAAATCATGTATAATGAATATGATGATGTTTATTGTATATTTCATGCCATGAAATGCAGAAGTATTTATTTACATTTGTTGGAAAACTAGGAGAAAATTATGGGAATAATGACAGATGAAGAAGCCTTTGCCCTTGATGAATACTACACTAAAAATCCGCCAAAAGTCGATTCTTCAAAGGCCCGTATTCGTATCCCCTTAGTCCGTCTTGATAATACTTCCGCAGAATATTTAGCAAAAGAAGCAAAAGCAACACATAAAAAACCGGAAGAAATAATTAGTAGCCTTATTATGGAAAAACTTGGAAAAGTGTCCGCCCTTCTTTGATATTTATATAATAATAATTCCCACAAAAATTACCTAAAATCATGTTTTTCCAGATTTTCATAAATTATTGACTGTTAATTAAGTTGTTATTATAATATTTAAATTAGTTGAGTCTTTTTCACCAAGCCATTTTTACATGGTCAATTTTTCCAAAAAAACTCAATTACCGGAGGTTCATGATGTCTATAGACAGTCTATTTTATTTGGTCCCAGTAGGTTCAATCATTGCCTTGCTTTTTGCCTTTTATCAGGCAAGGAAAGTTTTGAAATTTTCTGAAGGCAACGAGACTATGCGGAAAATTTCCGCCTCGATACGGAAAGGGGCAAACGCCTACCTTAAACGGCAGTACACGGGGGTTGGGTTGTTTTTCATCGTGATGTTCTTTGTTCTGGGCATAATGGCGTTTACCAAATTTTTAACGCCCTTTGTTCCGTTCGCGTTCATCACCGGCGGCTTTTTTTCCGGCCTTTCAGGTTTTATCGGAATGAAAATCGCCACTTCCGCAAACGCAAGAACCGCGCAGGCTTCATCTGAGAGCCTGAACAAGGGTCTGCGTGTCGCCTTTTCTTCCGGTACGGTAATGGGTTTTACCGTTGTAGGGCTTGGGCTTTTGGATCTGTCGATTTGGTTCTTCCTATTAAAGTATGTTTTTTATACGCCTGATTCAGCGGCAATTATTGAGTTGGTCAACAGCGGCTTGACCGTTGAAGCCGCGCAGATACAGCGCATTTCTTTGGCGATGTTGACCTTCGGCATGGGCGCTTCCAGCATGGCGCTCTTTGCCCGCGTAGGCGGCGGCATCTTTACCAAGGCCGCAGATGTGGGCGCCGATTTGGTTGGAAAGGTAGAGGCTGGAATTCCCGAAGACGATCCCCGTAACCCGGCGGTTATCGCCGACAATGTCGGTGATAACGTAGGTGATGTCGCGGGTATGGGTGCAGACCTTTATGAATCGTATGTCGGCTCCATTGTCGCTACCATCGCTTTGGCGGTCTCGGCGCATTATGATTTTGGCGGGGCGGTAGTTCCCATGCTTATGGCAACCATTGGGACAATAGCTTCCCTTATCGGAAGTTTCTTTGTCCGTTGCGGGGACAAAGCGTCGCAAAAGACCCTGTTAGGCGCTTTGCGAAAAGGAACGTATATCTCCTCCGCGATTATCGCCATTGCCGCTTTTCCGGTGATTTACTACTGCCTTGATTGCGCCAATAATCCAAGCCGCATTGGTGTTTATTTTGCAATATTATCCGGGCTGATCGCCGGCGTACTTATCGGATTTATCACAGAATATTTTACTTCTGATAATTATGGCCCCACAAAGAATCTTGCCGCGGCAAGTCTTACGGGACCCGCCACAATTATCATCGGTGGAATTTCCCTTGGTATGCTTTCTACCCTTTTGCCGGTAGTCATTGTCAGTATTTCGGTTATGGTAAGTTTTTATGCGGCGGGCGGCGCGGCAAGTTATTCCGCCGGGCTTTACGGCGTTAGCATTTCCGCGGTAGGCATGCTTTCCACTCTTGGCATAACCCTTGCCACCGACGCTTACGGCCCTGTTGCAGATAACGCCGGCGGCATTGCCGAAATGGCAGGCTTGCCCCCCGAAGTCAGAAATCGTACTGACGCTCTGGACTCACTTGGCAATACCACCGCCGCCACCGGCAAAGGCTTTGCAATCGGTTCCGCGGCTCTTACTGCGTTGGCATTAATTGTCGCTTATCTTGACGAGGTCAAATTGTACATACCAAAGTACAAACCTGATTTTGAATTGAGGCTTGAACTTAACAATCCTCCTGTACTGATTGGCCTTTTTATCGGCGTAATGCTTCCCTTCCTTTTTTCATCCATGACTATGAGCGCGGTTGGCAGAGCCGCGCAGAGCATCGTTAGGGAAGTCCGCCGCCAGTTCAAGGAAATCAAAGGTCTTATGGAAGGCACCGCGGAAGCGGATTACAGTACCTGTGTTGACATTTGCACCCGTAACGCGCAAAAAGAAATGGTACTTCCCGCTTTAGCCGGTATTATTTCGCCCATTATTGTCGGGTTGATTTTTGGAGTAAACGGCGTAGCCGGTCTATTGGCGGGAGCGACCGCCTCTGGTTTTGTCCTTGCGATTATGATGGCAACCTCCGGCGGCGCGTGGGATAACGCAAAGAAATACATCGAAGCGGGTAACCACGGCGGCAAGAAGTCCGATCCACACAAAGCGGCGGTTGTCGGCGACACTGTTGGGGATCCATTTAAGGATACTTCCGGACCGTCGATCAATATTTTAATTAAATTGCTTTCGATGGTTTCCATTGTTTTTGCGGCGCTCATTTTACGGTTTTCTTTGTTTCAGTAGGGGAAGGTAGAGTGGCGTTGAGCGATTAGTGTACTCACTTGAGGTGGGTACACTATGCAGAAGAGGTGTCGGTCACTGTTGTGTAATCAATATAAATGCCAAATCTCTTACCGTTAGTTTACGTTCATTGGAAGAAAACAGACTCATTAACAGAAAAGTCTTTGCTACTGTTCCTGTAACAGTTGAATATTCTTTATACCAATAGATCCGCTTATAGACAAAAGCGGCAGCTTAGCGGTATCATAAATTGTGAAAGTTTTTAACATTAATTTTAACATTGAAACTTTATCTCTCAAGCAATTAATTCAATTCGCGGAAACTAAATCTGTTACTGATGATGTTTTTAAAGAATACTTGGCAGTATCCCTTTTAGAAGATGACAATGTTTTGTCTAAAGTATGCGAAGAAGCCGACGCTATCGGAAATAGTTTGAAATCCGCCGCATTGGAAGATTTAAATGCTTTATGGGATACATTATCGAAAAATCCGCTTGGAAATTACATTCCTTCTTTGAAACGTAAAATTTATTTTGAAGATTATCAGAGTTCGCTTAAAAAGGTCGTGTCATCAATCAGCCCCTCAGAAATGTTAGAGAATTTAATTGCTCATTATTCCGCGTTTGGTTCCGGAAAAAATGCGAAATATATAGCGTTTAGATGGCAAAATGAAATGACAGGCATCGAGCGGACTGATGATATTACTTTAGAACATCTTTTTTGCCTGGATTCCCAAAAAGAAATACTCATTGAAAACACATCATTATTTTTACGCGGATTGCCTGCCAATAACGCTTTGTTATATGGTACAAGCGGCAGCGGTAAATCCGCTATGATTAAAGCGCTTTTGAATAAATACTATAATCAGGGATTACGTTTAGTGGAAATACCCAAAGAAAAAATGGAAGAATTGCCTCAACTTGTAAATTGTATTAAAAATAAACGTCTTAAATATATAATTTTTTTGGATGATTTATCGTTTGAAACGGACGATACAGGGTATAAAAAGTTAAAGGTTATTTTAGACGGAAGAATTGAACGCCAACCTCAAAACATTTTATTTTATGCGACTTCAAACAGATTTCATATTATCAATGAAACATGGAAAGACCGGGAAGGCGATGAAATTCATCTTAGGGATACTATGAACGAAAAATTGTCGTTATCTGAACGGTTCGGAATTCGCGTAAACTTTGAAACAACAAGAACAAGCGATGATTATTTTAAAATAATTGAAGGAATTTTATCGCTCGAAAATATTCAATTTACAGAAGAAATAAAACAAGAAGCGTCGCGTTGGGAAATTTTATATAATGGACGTTCAGGCAGAACCGCCGCACAGTTTGCAAAAACTATAATTGCTTTAAAAAACAAAGAAATAAAGTAAAAATAAACAATAACAAAATAATCTTCTTTTTAATTTGTTATTTGTTATTAATTATTTCTTCTTTTTCCTGCAATTCACGGTGGGCATAAAAAGTCGGTATTTGCGATAAATCAGAAGTTTCTTCATAACCTCGCGGATCAATTATTACCAACGCGACGGCGAATGCGTTCTCTTTATAATATACGGACAACCCTTTTGCATTAGATACTTTTTTAGCCGTTAATTTTGAGTATTCATATTTACGAATCATATCGCCAAAGTAACCGTTATTTGAAATTAATCCCCAGGGCGTGTCTATGCCTGACAATACGACAGGCAATCTGGTTGTCCATGCGATTTTTTCCATATTCATCCTGTACTGAAGGTATAAATACAATTGTTGTTTTTCCGAATAGTGGCTTAATACGGAAGCCAATGGATTAAAAGCAAAGACCTGCCAGAAATTTTTTGCTTGAACTAGAGGGGAGCCAAAACCGCCGCTTGATAAATAGAGTATGGACATTCCAATAATCTGCTTCTCGGTAACATCCAAAAGCCGCTGAACAAAAAATCCCGGTTTTAATATTTGTTGAGGTTGTGCTGAAAGACAAATTCCTCCCATATCTCCGTAATAAGAATCCATAAATGTCTTGGATGTATATATTTCCATATCATGAAAATATTTATCGTCTTTTTGTTCAATTTTTTCCAGAATGCCCTGCCACTTGGCGCGTTCCGCCTGCATGGAAGCGTAACCTGTCATTTTTTTTGCCGCCGCGTCCAGAGCGTCAAGGCTAACCTGTTTCTTTTTGGTTATAAGATAAGGGGTAAGTATCTCCTGTAAAACAGTTTCATCTTCCTCCAACAGGCTGATAATTTTTTTATCTTCGTTCAAACTAAAAAATAAAGTGTCCAACAGGTTTAATAAATATATAAATTGCTGATATGACAAAACATCGACGCTGATGTCGTCCTGTAAAAAACTTAATCGGGAAGTGATGCTTTCCAATTCCTTGTACCGCTGTAACAATAGCCCGGTTGCAAGGCTTGAAAATTCATCGTCTGATTTGCCCGCTGTTCCCGCAAGAATCATAGCGAGAATAAATTTCTGTTCGTTATTCAACATATCAAACTCTTCCATTATGGCCGTAAGATTTTGTTTTTTCTCCTCCAAGGCGGCAATTGCCTTGTCCTGTTTTGCAATATCATTCTTTGTTTTCTTTATAATTTCTTCTTCATTTGTTTCTTTAAGTTTTTCTTCCAAAGCGATTTTTTCATTAAAAATTTTTTCCAAAGGTTCATTTAATTCAATAGACCATTTGTTTATGTATGTTAATACATTACCTATACTAAGCGACTCAGAATTGCTTAAAGAATTCCAAACTTTTTCTATAGGAATAAGATTTACCTGCCTCCTTGCAACTTCATCCTGATCAGAGGAACTTAGAATTATTTGTTTAATTGGCATAATAAAATTGGTTTTTACATTAATATTTATTTGTGATTGGACACTGCCATATTTAGTATACAATTCGTCAAAACTGGATGATTTTCCCGAAATGCTATACCCCGTCCCGATTCCCCTGATAACAGAACGTAACAAAAGGTTATGAATATTTAATAAATCTAATTGCTGAATGTATTCACTTTTCCATTGACGCTCAAGTCCTGAGAGGAATTGTTGTTGATAACCTGTAATTAATTCTGAAGTGTCCGGATGTTCCTGAACGTATGCGTTTAGTAATTGTTTATATGAAACCTTGTCTTTTTCGGTAAAATGATGTTCCAACCCCAGTTCATGCATGAGATTTGCAAATTCAAAATGTTCACGCGCTTGTTCTTCATCGCGGAAAATAACGTTTATTTGCGGATATTCAGGATCACAACCGCGATTTCTTTCAATATATTCAAGGTAGGATTGCATATCTTTTTTTGGTTTGTCTAAAAGTTTTTGCGTATGCCATTTGTAAATATGCATTCCGCCGCGATCATTTACTACGCGAACCAACCGGGAAATTGTTTCCGCTACGCCCGCATCCTTATATCGTTTTAAAAGACCGGCATAATGGGCGCACAGATACACCCCGGTTGGTTTTTTAAGTAGTGATTTTACAATATCTAAATACGCTTTAATTTCTATAGCAAAATCCAGATTATGAAATCCCCTCTGCCTTCTTATTTGCAGGGCATTTTCAATATCGTAGTCATACAGATTCATTGACTGGATACTACTCAGTTTGGTAAGGCCATTGGGAAAAGCCGAGGTAAATGCCCTTTCAATGGCGGGTAATTGTTCAATAATCGCGATTAATTGAATTAAATCGATTTTTCCCGACATATAATAAATAAAGTGAAGCGCGTTATTTCTCATAAAATAGAGGCTTAAAGGGTTTTGAAGCGAAATCCTCTGCCATGCGCCGATATAACTGTCAAGCATCGCGTTGTCGCGCAGTTGCGTTAGCTGAAAACGCGCAAGCGGCCTGCCGATGTACCTGACCAACACCACATCCCTTGCAAGGCGCGTTTTCCCCGATCCCAAATGATCCTGATTAAAAGGAGGACGGTCTTTTATGACGTTAATCAAATCCGCGATTATTTGAAAAGCTTCCAAATGATTTTCATTCCATTTTCTCCAGTTATAGTCCTGATACATTCTGGGCAGGATGACATATTCAATAAATGATCGCGGAGAAATTCCGTTTTGGGCGACCTTTATTAAAAGAGTTATAAATGGGGATAAGACTTGCATGTCTCCCTGATATTTGAATAATACTTCTTCCAGTACCCCAAGCCCTTTATCTTTATCCAGCGGATTGAGCCAATATTTGTTGCCTTTTTCTAACCATAAAATTAATAAATTTAATAGTCCTATAGGTTTATTACGCTTAAGATCGATATTGACAGCGGCAAGAAACGGCCTGATGGCGGCTTTGCTTGATTTTGAATTTTCTATTTTTGCGCGAAATGTTTTTGATTTAAGAATGCTCGGCAACTCCTCATTTGAAAAAGCGTCATCTGTGGGTTCATTAGGTTGCCTGTCATAAGCAATTTCCAATTCCGCATAATCGTTATGGTTATCTGGGGCATTTTCAGACGGCATATTAATTATCTTTTTTTCTTCCCTTAATTAAATGAAAAATATTTATTCCAATACAATAAGTGTTGATTATCGCGACCGGCCAACTTTTGATAAATAATCCATAAACTATAAAGCAAGCCGAACCTACAAGATTAATAATACGAAAATAAAAATGGCTGCTAATAGTTAATGATATTGCAATTAAAATTGACGCCAAGTAACCAACCCATTCAACCATAATATCTCCTTTTATATAAATATTGTTAATACTGTTCCCAAAACGCGGCATCACGGGGAAGAACAGTTGACCAATAGGGATTTAAATTGTGATCCGCGTTAGTATACACTTCGTAACGTAAAATAATTTTTCCAATCCCCGCTTTCTCCCGTCGAAGATTTTCCTCTTTTATTGCCTGTGATAAAGCGTCACTCCATACTTTTGGAACGCCTCTATCTTTGTCTCCCTGCTCAAGAAGTATGGGCGTGTTCGGCGCAATTTTATCAAGATAGGTGTAAAACGAAAACTCTTTAGCGGGGTATTCATTTTTAAAACTTTCCGCCAACTCGGGGTTTCTTGCGTAATGAGCCGCGCTGTCGGGATAGCCAAGGCTAACCGGAGCCCAAAGTACCGTTGTAACAGGTTTTTGTATAATTGTTAAAAAGTGCAGAGCTACTTGTCCTCCGTTGCTGTGACTCCACGTTACAATTTTTTTAAAATTGGCGGGAAGAGAAATTCTGTCTACTTGAGGAACGGAAGAATTAAAATTGAATAAATTGTTTACCGGGCGGGAACTGTCGCTTGTTGACGCTCTGCTACCGGCGGATTCAAGGCTTTTATACAACTCTACCGCGTTTATTGTTGAATAAAATTGATGAAGAGATTCAGGAGCCGGAGTTTGTGAGGAAGAGCCGTAACCAAAAAAATCCGGGGCAATAACAGTCCAACCTCTTTGCAGATAACCTTTTGCAGGATTCTCCGTGCCTTTTCCCGTGTAGTAGTTTCCCGGAAATTGATGACCGCGGAGCATAATCACTATTCCCTTGATATTCTCCTGTTTTATATTTGGAATACTCAACCGCGCGCTTACCGTCAAATTCATCGAAGTATAAGTTACGTTATACGCATATTGAAGCTCGTTCTTAAATACAAGCTTTTGTATGGTAATTGGACTTGTTTTATACTGATATGATTGAAGGCTTTTCAAGGAAAAATCCGTAACTTTATTCTGAGCGCTTATATTTGAGGCAAAAACTAAAAAAATTACAAATATTATTTTTTTCATTTAATTTAGTAGTATTGTAACTTTTATTGTTTAATTAATCAAGACAAAAATTATTAAAAAGGTATACATCAAAGCGCGTATTATTTTTTCTTAAATATTTTACATAATTTTTTGTAGGGATTCTTCAACTCTCTTAACCTGTTTTTTATTTCTTCGGTAATATCCTTGTTTTCCCCTTCAAGCGCCTTGAGTATTTGATTCCTTGAATCGCGGTTGGTAAGGTTAATGATTTTAACGGTACTTTCAATGCCTCCGGCCGCAAGGTAATTTTCGCTGGATAAAGTGAAAAGTTTCTTCTCCAAAATCCGCCCAATTTCACGCGTTACTTCAGGATTGACAGTATCCATTGTAGCGATACGCAGGGACACTTCGCCCTGTATCATGTAAGGAAGATTCTGCAGAATAACCGAAGCCTTGTCAGGTTCCAAATATGCCAGAACAAGGGCGATAACCTGCGGATGTTCCTGTTGAATGAAATACGAAAAATATTTCAGGTCTACATGTTTGACAAAATCAAAAGGCTTAAAAATAATCTTCTCGTTTTCCTTTGGAATATATTCATTTTTTCCTTCCGATGGCTTTTCCGTATCAGATAACTTTTTAAGCAAATCATTCTTGAGCGTCTTTAGATAACGAATAATAAAAAATATTGTTCCAAGCCAAATAAGGATGAATGATATTCCAATAATGATATAAATCATTTTGATTCCTTGGCTGATGGCTTTGATGTTGACTTCGATGTCTTAGGCGTATTGGATTCGTTTTTACCAAGAGTATTCGAGGTATCACTAATATCGATAATCCTTACCCCGAAATTCTCGTCAATAATTACAATTTCTCCTGTGGCAATGAGGACTCCGTTGGCTTTTACATCTACCGGTTCTCCGGCAAGTTTATCAAGCTCAAGAATTGTCCCCTTATTCATTGAAAAGACTTCCTTTACTGTTTTTACTGTGGTTCCCAGTTCCACGGAAATCTTCATCGTCGCATTTGACAATGCATCCGTTATGAGTGAATTAACTTTATCCATTTCCATATCATTTTCCTCCATTCCAAATGGGTTTTCAATATAATCGACAATCGTGATTCTTTTAGAGAAACGCTTGCGATCCGGTATTATTTGACATTGCCATACGCGCCTGTCACCGCATTTCAGATAACAATAGCCCGGGGCGAGACGGTGAAGCGGCAGGATAAGCGTTTTAGCATTCCATTTCCAAATTTCTTTGATGGGATAATTACGGCATAATATCTCGGCGGTTAGGCGGACGGGAACGTCTTCCCTGCTATTTAAATTAAAATTTGTTAATGGGTTTAACGGCATATTATTCTGATTGATTCTATGCCAAATCGATAATTTTTCAATGATTGGTTCAATTGTAATATTGGGTATACATATTTTGATAACCCCTTTTACATCGCCTATTTTGGCTTCCATCATTACCGAAACCACCATTTCCGTCGGTTGAACTATCTGGGCAAACTGGGGATTGGTATTGATCTGCCCCAGTTGAGGACGTAAATCCAATACCTGATTCCATGCTTCACGCATATTACCTAACATACGGACGATAACGCCTTCCATGATGTAGGTTTCAATATCAGTTAGTTCGTGCTGGGATTTCGTATTCCCAAATCCGCCGCAAATCTTGTCAATAATTGAGAAAGATATAACAGGATCGATTTCTATAAGAGCGTGCCCCTTGATAGGATCATGAGGAGATTCTTCGTCTTTTGAGCTAGGGAGAGATTCCATATCTATGGTCGCCAATGTTGTGGGACACGGAAGACTGCGGATAAATTCTTCATAGGTGAGCTGATCTACCGATATAACGCGGACATTAACTATACTACGTAATTGGGCGGAAAGGCTGTTGGTTGCCAAACGGGCAAAGGTTTCGTGTATGATCGAAATCGCCCTTATCTGTTCCTTGGAGAACTTGTCGGGGCGTTTAAAATTGTATATCTTTATTTTCCGGCTGTCCGCGGTCGACCTAAGGTCCTCCGGCTTGGTATCTACGGCATTTATCGCGGCGAAAAGCTGATTAACCTCATCCTGAGATAGAACTATTGCCATTTTGCTAATTATTCACCTCTTTATGTTAATTATATTACATTTATTCTATTATCTCAATAATATTTTCAAAAAAGTGTAAATTCCATAAATTTTTTCGATTTTCGGTCAAGCGCCACGCATCTGCACGCCATATATAGTATCTAAAATTTTTCCTGTGAAAAATTTTAGCCGGCGGTAGACTGCTGCCGGATCTTACAGAGGAGGATGTATATGAACAACCTCAATTCTATCTTAATCGAAGGCAATCTGGTGAGAGACCCTCTGCTTCGATCCACACCCAAAGGGACGCAAGTTTGCACAATGTGTCTTGCGTCAAATCGTTATTACAAGCAGGATACAGGTTTTGAGAAGGAAGTTTCTTTCTTCGATATCGAAACCTGGGCCAAGCTTGCGGAGGCTTGCTATTCAAAGGGCAAAAAAGGACGTGGAGTGCGCGTTGTAGGCCGTCTGAAACAAAACCGCTGGAGCGACCCCGAAGGCAAATCGCACTCAAAAATCACTATTGTTGCGGAGCATGTGGAGTTTCGTCCTGAATTCAAAAAGGAAACTGCCTCTGTGCCAAACGTTCCCTATGACGATGAGTATGACGGCGAAGAAAGCGGCGAACCTGTTTTAGCGGCGGCAGGAAGAGAGCTTGAAACTGTTGCGTTCTAATCGTTAAAAGACATCCTTCTGTTTAAAACGGTTGGATGGGGCAGGGGGACGTCTTCATTGGCCGAACCTTGCCTCTTTTTTCGGGAGAATTTCACACTAAGATCAATAGGGGAATCTTCATCGCTTTGCGACTCGGTTGAGGTTCATGAAAGAACAAAGAACACAAAATGAGATCAGGGGGTTTTTCGTTATCTTATCGTGAAGTCCAAGTATAGATTTTTAACAACAATTCTTTCTCCTTTTTTTTGTTTGAAACATCTCAGATCCTACAACCTCACCTAGTCTTAGGAAAACCTTTATTGTTGATAATATCTCAATCCAGTAGAAAATGATTTTATGAATAAGGATAGTGATAAATGTCTACACTGGATGCAGGATAATTATTTATTATCTGATATTGGGTGAATATATGCAGATGGTTGGCTATCAAATAGAATGTTATGAAAAATTATATGACTGTCTTGTTAATATGGATAAACAATTTATTGTTTTTACAGGTCAAAAAGGATGTGGAAAAAGTACTATAATTGAAGAGTTAGCTAATGTCTTAAAGGAGACATGGAAAGTCTATTTACTTACGGGAGTAGGAAAAACAAGCCCACCTTACTATACTTGGTATGCTGCTCAAAAGTCTATAAACCATGAAAAAAAACGTTTAACAAATATTTCATTCGGAGTAAGTTTTCAGCCAGTTGGTTTACCAATTGGCATCGAAATGAGTATAGGACTTTCATCTGGTGAGACAATATTTAATAGTAATGAACAAGCAATACTTAAAGATATAAAACGCACAACTACAGAAGATAATATACTTTTTTTAGCTGATGATTATAATTCTTGGGATCAAGCCTCTAAGGAACTCCTTGAAAAAATTGCAATATGCAAAAATAATATTCTTGGAAACAATAAAAATATTCATATTATATTGATAGATTCTAAAATTGATATTTCTTCTGATATATTTATTAAATTTGCAAGCGAATATGTAGAAGTATGTGCTTCAGAGAAAATGACATTAGAAGATATTGTTCAAATAGTCAATCAGCAACCAGAGATAAAAGCACTTCATGTACATGATCTAGACACTATTATTCATTTTACCGGTTATGACTTACGTTTAATTAATTTAGCAATTCAATATCAACAAAATAATGTTGATTTTTTTAATATTCATTCGCTTAAAGATTTACTTGAAAAGCGTATATTTTATATATCAAAAAATCATGAGGCTGTGTGTCAGACACTTGAATATGTCTCAATAATAGACTCTTTTTTTTCTGAAAAAGAAGCTGCTTATTTATTAGATAAAGAACCGCTCCATGCAGAAAGGATGCTTGACAAAGCTGTCAATCTATATTTAATCCGTAAAAGACATACCTATGATTTTCCAAATCCAGAAATACAAAAATATTTTGAAGATAAACTTGATATTGAAAAAAAATATCTGCATTATAAATTTGCTAACTATCTTCAATTACACTATCCTGAAGATTATCTGACTAGAGCATATCACCTATACCTTAGTGAAGAAGCAAATAACGACCAAAATATTGTTGATGCGGCATATCTAACTGCAATAGGTTTAATTCGCCGTAGAGAAATTACTGGTGGAATACAGGAACTCATTGTAGAAGAACAATTAAACAATATTATTTGTAAATTACCAATTATGTTAAAACAATTTGTAAGTTCAAATATTACAACTTATCTTGAAGGAAGTTTATTATTAAATAAATGCAATTATTATGAAGCAATTATAAAATTCTCTGGATTAAATATTTTATATGCACCTAAAACATTTGCTGTTGAGGTTATGTACCTACATCTTCTTAGCTGTATACAAATAGCTGATGATATAAATGAAATAAAAAGATTGGCAGATGATATTTATAATCAAATAACTGATGCTGAGTTTTGCGAAGATGAAATCTGGTGTCGTGCTGCATTACTCTTACTTGAAGTTTATGGTGATCGTAATGTTCAGTTAGATAAATATTTACAGCTAAAGGGCGGATTTGAGTCACGTATAAGAAAAAATATGAAAAAAACTGTCTTTCAATCTCTAAATGCTAAATATGCTTGTAAATCAGCACTTTTTTTTAATTCTTTAATGGCAGTCAAGCTCACAGAAGAAAGTTGTGAATATTTTAGGACATACAGTAGTACGTTAAATTTATATTTTAGCTTATGCAATAATTCAGCAAATAGAATTATATGTGGTGATTATATAGAAGCTGAAATACGGCTTCGGGAATGTAAAGAAATGATTTCTAGTAATTTAGATATAATTTTTCCAAGTACTTATAAAATAGAAAATAATATCATTATTAACAATTTCTTACAGAGTGAAGGGGAGTTATTTAATTATTCATCTCGTGATAAAGAAACTATTCTTTCGGCAGCAGCATCAGCAGTAATTAAGCTTGAACAGTTGCGAGGTCAACAAGGTTATGAAGTATCTCATATTATTAATTTCAATTTATTGAGTATGTATATGCTTTGTGACATGAAAAAACAAGCGGCTAATCTTCTCCAAATATTTGAAGAAGAATATAAACAATTAGATGCTTTTTATAAATACTACTATCATAATAGCTGTTGTGCTAACAGTATATTGATAAAAGAATACAATGATGCTCTTTATCATCTTGAAATACTAGAAAATATTCATGTTATATTGTTATCAAGTTTTTCAAAGGTGTTAAATAAAAGAAATCAAATACTCCATCAACTAATAAATGAAAAATATAACGGTGATAACTATTATTTTAATTATGAATTCGTTAAAAGAGGAATTCACATACAAGATCCATCTTCGTCATTTTTTGGACGAGGATTTCTTTTATCAGACCTTCAATTTCTTTCTTTATGAGCTTGATTACGATATAATGACGCCTTAACAATTAACTGAAAAATATCAGCATATTCTCCTCCATTAGCATTAACGGCAAAGGCAAAGGAACTATGTTTAGTTATATATGGGGTTGTTGATATATCTATCAAATAATGACGATGTGATTTTTTATCAATTCTAAAGTCAACCCGACCATATACTTCTAGATTTAGCAAATTAAATATCTTTTTTGCATCATTCATTATTTCTTCACAGATTTCTTTACTTAAAATATCAGAAAGAAGATAAAAACCGTAGTTATTATTCATTGAATCAATACATGAAAGAATGTCTACATGTCCATCCGATTTAAAAGATATTCCTATTGGTGGCATAACAAAGCATTGATCGCGCACACAGAAAATAGGTACTTCACATTCATAACCATCAATGTATTCTTGTATAATGTAATTTCCATTACATTTATGTAACGCATCTGAAAGCGACATTATGTTTTCAGCGCTTATACCTTGACTAGCAGAACCATCATTTGGTTTATATATTATCATACTACTCAATGGAATCTGATCAATTAAATCATTGACATAGCGTCCAGAAATAGGACATAAGATTCCATTTTCTTTAAGATATGAGGTAAAAAGTAATTTGTTTCTCGCTAATGCACAACTTCCAGCACTTGAGCTGGTATAACTTATTTTTAACAGATCACAAATTGCTGGTATTATTGTTTTTGTATTCATTTTTGTACCATTACGGCATAAATTAAATACAACAACAGTTGAATATTCAGTTATATCTGAAATGATATCTCTGATAAATTCAAGTTCATTAAAAAAAACTTTTTTAATGAAAAAACCAGCATCTACAACGCCTCGATAAATTTCATCAAACTCTTGTGGTGTGAAATGCTCCGTTTCCGAGCAATTCAATTGCATAATATTGTCATGACCTCGTGGTCCTAAGACATTGGCTACAAGAACAATTTCTAAATAATCTTTGCAACTTTCAAAAATATCATCTGCATTATTTAGTGCATCTTTAAAATACATAATTATTCACCCAATATCAGATAATAAATAATTATCCTTTATCTATACTTTTATTTTACCCCCATTTCCTTATTTAGTCAACAAAAATCTCACATATTAACAACAATTTTGTTCCGGGGATGTTTTGTAGTCAAAATTTGGCGCTGTTTTTCAACGGTAACCTGCGTATAAATTTGCGTTGTCAATATGGAACTATGCCCCAACATACGCTGTATATAACGAATATCTACATCTTCTTCTAGCAGTAACGTGGCAAATGAGTGCCTAAACATATGTGGTGTTATTTTCTGTTCAATATCAGCTTTTATACAAAGTTGTTTTATGAGGAAACGAACGGATTGTTCGGAAATACGGGATGATAGCCGATTAACAAAAAACCAACCATTCTCGCGTATGTGTACGGCATTTTTTTCGGCATAGCGTCGCAGAATAGAAAGCACTTCCGGATTTCCTATTTGCAATACGCGTTCCTTCGCTCCCTTTCCCATGATAAGAATTCTTCCGTTGTCTAAATCAATATAATCTACATTAAGAGAACATAACTCTGATACTCGAAGACCTGTGGCAAACAACAACTCAAGCATTGCGGCATTTCGCAGGGCTGTGTTCAATGCATAACTGGTTTGCGCAAACTTTAACTCTTGATAAGCAGCGCACAAAATACTTTCAATTATTGTTAGTGGAATTGTCCTGGGCAGTATTTGTGGAATTTGAAATTTTGTTTTAATCTTTTTCATTGGATTTTCAGAATGGATTTCCTCAAACTCAAGGTAATTTAAAAAGGCGCGGATACTTGCGATTTTACGTTTGACTGTCCGTGGCGAATAGGTCTTGTGTAGATGTGTTATATACATTGAAATTTCTGTTTTTACGGGAATGTTTTCAAATGCAGAGTGCCGTTGTAATTGTTCAAGGTCAATCTTATATGCCTTGATTGATTTTGCACTTAGTTTTTTTTGATATTCGCAGTATGCCAAATAATTGGCAATTGCTTCTTTTAATGTGATCATTTTTGCCTCCTGATGATAATATAGTGTAAAAGTTATTCAAATGGCGGTTCTAGAATTAATAAAATTTTTTTGATTCATAATTGTTCTACAGTCAAATTTTACTTGTAAAAAAACCGTCTTTCCAGTTAAAGCGCCCGGAATTAGGCAAGGGGGTGTTTTCGTTTACTGAACGCATCAAATCACGGTAATTTGATTTTTTTAATGCCTGACCGGATAAATCAATTATAAAACGCCCAAAACCCGCTTCTTTTAAAAACGGAATTTTATCAATAATAGAAAAATATTTTTTTGGATAAACACGCGAGCCTTCGGGACTTGTTTCAAGTAAAAACTCTTCATTCATGTTATCTGCAAATGAATCAAAATCAAGGACGGGGTTTAGGTTTGCTTTAATATTGAATAACGGCGGCCATGCAAAAACAGTAATAAAAAAGTTTGAGTGTAACGCGCTGCGGCTTTGCCGTTTCTTGCCTTCTTTTTTCCCGCTGTTACGGCTTTCTATTCCCAATGTCTTTTCCAGATTTTGCCTGTTATTTTCCAGCGGCGAAACAAAACCGTCCGCTCCCAGGGACGAAACAAACGAAAGCGCCCATGAATTAAACATATAAAGCCAGGGACCGGCTATCAATTTTACATTTTCGTAATCCCTAAAAAGAGAAAAATGCCCCGGATTATTCAATATATACTGAACATAACCTTTTTCCGTTAGCAGCCTAATTTCTTCCGCTATTTTTCCATTTTCATATTTTGCAATACCCTGAGGAAACCACGGGTCAAGCGTTAAAATAATTTCATCAGGTTTGAACGGCAGGGGCGGTTTATTGTCATCTAACAAATACTTCGCGTTTTTTGCGGACAATGCAAGCATCACTCTCTGCGGACGGGAAGACTGTACAACGTATAAATCTTCTGGGCGGGAAACCGCGACATACAGTCCTTCGGGAAAAATCTTTAAATTTTTTGAATGTTTACCGCGCTCTTCACGCTGGCGTATCTGTATCTGCGGAAATGGCGCTTTTTCCCTGCCCGGTCCCTTTCCGCCAGTCGCTTTGGTAATTATTGGCGCATAACGCTTTGTCATCTCTTTTATTTGTATCAGATAAACATGGTCGCCAATGTCTCCCTCAGGCGCGGAAATCCAATAACCGGAATGTCCGCCGTCTTCCTGCGCGAATGTCAATTTATGAGAAACTCTTCCCGAGTCGTCGCTGTGATGTATCCGCACCGAATCCCTGACAGAAACAGCAAGCCCTCTCGGCGGACAGACAAGAGCGCGTCTTTCATTGCCTGTACCCTTCACTTTTAAAATTGCTCCAAGACTGATGCCTGTACCGCCGTCCTGCGCGGGATTCAGCCAGTCAATACCTTCGGTATTTTCTGAAGTGTCGTTATTCGTAATTACACTATCCTGAGCGGCGGTTTTTGCCCGTCCTCCGAAAAAATACTGGGTTTTTGGCCGCGCAAAATCGTTACGCAAAATCTCCTGCCCGCGTTCAATACTCCGCTGAATATCATTTTCATCGCCGTTAGTGGCAGCGTCCACAACAAGCCGGTAAGCGGAAACAACAGTTCCCACATAGGACGCGCTCTTCATACGCCCTTCAATCTTTAGGGCGCTGACTCCTGCGGCGGCTAACTGCGGCACGCGCTCCAAAAGCTGCAAATCGTTGGGACTGAAATAGTAGCCGTTTTCGCCCTCGGCTTTATGGTACAATCTGCGGCACGCCTGAGTACACATCCCCCTGTTAGCTGATTTCCCGCCCAAAAAACTTGAAAAAAGGCAAAGCCCCGAGACGCTGATGCACAACGCTCCGTGGACAAAAACTTCAAGTTCAAGGTTAGTTTCATTTTTGACGCTTTTAATCTCTTCAAGGGAGAGTTCCCTAGCCAAAACGACACGCGAAACGCCGTGCCGCGAAAGGGCGTTTGCCCCTCTTGCCGACGCAATATTCATCTGTGTGGAAGCGTGAAGCCGCAGTGAAGGAAACTCCGCTCTTGCCATTGCCGCAACGCCGAAATCCTGAACGATTAGAGCGTCCGGCCCCTGATTGGCAAGATATTTTAAAAATTGGTACATTCTGTCCGCTTCGCGCTGCTCAAAAACCGTGTTTACCGTAACATAGACTTTTTTCCCCATTTTATGCAGGGAACGCAAAGCGCTTTCAAATTGAGCGTAAGTAAAATTGGCGCTTCTTAACCGGGCGTTAAAATCCTTTAAACCGAGGTAAACGGCATCTGCGCCTTCACCAACTGCTGCGTCAAGCGCCTCAGGCGAACCTGCGGGGGCTAGCAATTCCATGGCTAATTATAACGTGGCAAATTTCTTTGTAAATATCTTATTTTGAACATAATTATAGCTTTAGAATAAAAATTCCCTATTCCTCTCTTTGTGTTCTTTGTCTTCTTCGTGCTCTTTGTGAGAAATCTTCTAATTGTATTTTATTTGCAAAAAACCGTTCTTAAAATACTACAAAACACCAACAATACATTTTATGAAAAATAGACAAATTTTACTCGCTCTACTTGACTAAATTCCCCATTTTTTCTATTCTGATAGAACCGCATATAATGCGCAGGTTGTCTCTTCATGATCCGTGTTTGAGGGCAACTGTTGCCCTTATAGCTCAGTTGGCAGAGCACATCCATGGTAAGGATGAGGTCATCAGTTCGATTCTGATTGAGGGCTGGTGTCGAAAAAAAATTGGAAAACAGGGTTTTCCCAAAATATAGAGAGGTTTTTTTATGGCGAGCAAAAAGACAGCGGTTGAACTGATAGCGCTTCAATGCAGTGAATGTAAAAGGCGCAATTATACAACCAGCAAAAACAGGCGCAATATTCAAGAGAAATTGGAATTTAAGAAATACTGTCCTCATGACCGTAAACATACGCTTCACAAGGAGACAAAGATAAAATAAATAGGCGTATAGCTCAGTTGGTAGAGCGGCGGTCTCCAAAACCGCAGGTCGTGGGTTCGAGGCCTACTGCGCCTGGCAAGTTATACGAAATTTTAAGGAGTATTATGTGAAGAAAGTAATTCAGTTTTTTAAAGAGTCCTATGCGGAACTTAAAAAGGTTGTTTGGCCGGGTAAGGATGATGTAATCAGCTCGGTAAAAGTTGTTGTTATTTCTACAGTTATAGTTGCCGCTATTTTAGGGCTGATCGACATGTTATTGCTCTTGGGTATCAGAGCGTTATTCTAGGAAAAGTAAGGTATATAATGGCTACGGGCTGGTATGTCCTGCATACGTATTCAGGATATGAGAACAAAATAGAAAAAACCATCCGCATGATGACAGATAACGGGGAGTTGGACAAGAATGTCGTCCGTGATGTGAAAGTCCCCTCCGAGGAAGTTGTCGAAGTTAAGGACGGCAAGAAACGTACCCAGACAAGAAAATTCCTTCCCGGATATATTCTTGTGGAAATGGATCTGCCTGATGCCGATATGGGATGGAAAGCTCCGTGCGCCAAGATAAAAAAGATTCAGGGCGTTACGGGATTTGTTGGAACGCCTTCGGATCGCAAGCCTCAGCCTTTGACGGGCGATGAAGCGCGGGCTATTTTACAAAAATCAGGTGAAATTAAGGGAGAAAGAACGGTCCGTACAAGGCAGACTTTTACAGCCGGAGAGCAGGTTAAAATTATTGACGGGCCGTTTGAGTCATTTGTCGGTACTATCGAAGAAGTTAATCAGGAAAAGAATAAGTTAAAAGTGATGGTTGGTATTTTTGGCAGAAATGCGCCTGTAGAAGTTGATCTTTTACAGGTAGAAAAAGTTTAAAGTGGAAGTTCGGCGCTTAATGTTTTAGGCGTTGGACGTTAATCCGGTTTGCCGCCGGATACACCACGAAGGAGTAAAAATGGCAAAGAAAAAAATTACAGCTTATGTTAAGCTGCAATGCCCGGCGGGAAAGGCCACGCCTGCCCCCCCCGTAGGACCTGCGTTGGGACCGCACGGAGTCAGCGCTCCGCAGTTTGTCCAGCAGTTTAACGACAAAACAAAGGGCATGGAACCGGGACTAATTATCCCCGTTATCATCACGGTTTATGCGGATAAAACATTTACTTTTATCCTCAAAACTCCGCCCGCTTCGGTATTGATTAAAAAAGCAATCGGACTTGATAAGGGATCAAAAGAATCCCACAAGATTAAGGTCGGCAAAATCTCCAGAAAGCAGCTTGAAGAAATCGGCAAAACCAAAATGGCTGACTTGTCAGCTAACGACCTTGACGCTGCGGTAAAGATCATTGCCGGGACAGCGCGGTCTATGGGTGTTGAGGTGGAAAAATGAAGCACGGAAAAAAATACAAAGAAAGCGCCAAAAAATATAACCCTGCCAACACTTACGAGCTTACAGAAGCGTTAACCCTTGTCAAATCAATGGCTTTCGCGAAGTTTGACGAGACTGTGGATCTGTCCGTAAAACTCAACCTTAAAAAGAGCCAGACCGTGCGCGATACGGTGGTTCTTCCACACCAGTTCCGTGGCGAGAAAAAAGTACTTGTTTTCTGCAAGCCAGAAAAAGAAAAAGAAGCCCAGGAAGCGGGCGCGACTTTTGTCGGAGCGGATGATTTAATTCAAAAAGTAAAGGAAGGCTGGACTGAATTCGACGTGGCGGTCGCAACTCCCGATATGATGAAAGATGTCGGCAAGCTCGGTATGGTTTTAGGACGCAAGGGCCTTATGCCAAACCCAAAAACAGGGACTGTAACCTTCGATCTTAAAGGCACGTTAGCTGAACTTAGAAAAGGCCGCGTGGAATTCAGGGCGGACAAGACGGGCGTTCTTCATCTTGCTGTCGGTAAGATTTCAATGGAGCCGTCGCAGGTCGCCGAAAACATTACAACGGTTATGACTGAAGTTAAACGCAAACGTCCCATTGACGTTAAAGGTGAGTTTATTCAATCGGTTTCGGTTGCGTCTACCATGGGACCAGGCGTATGGGTCGCCATAAAGGATCAGGATTAGGAGGACAAAATGGCAATAATCGCAAAGAAAATACAGGAAAGTAAAACAAAAGCTATTGGTGAACTCAAAGATTCCTTGAGCGCCGCTAAAGATTTTATCTTTACCGAGTACCGAGGTCTTACGGTGGAGCAAATCACCAATTTAAGAAAACAACTGCGCGCTAAAGACGTTAAATATAAAGTTGTTAAAAACAACTTCGCACAGATCGCGTTTAAACAGTTGTCGGATCAGGATGTGTCTAAATACCTCGTCGGGCCTACGGCAGTCGCAATTACTCCAAAGGATTCCAACGAAGTAGCCAAGATACTTTTTGACTTTTTAAGGGAAGTTCCCGCCCTGCGTGTTAAAGGCGCGTTGATAAGCAATACCGTATACAATGCCGCCCAAACCGAGGCTTTTTCAAAATTGCCCGGCAGGCTGGAACTTATTTCTATGCTTATGTCGGTAATGAACGGTCCCGCGCGCAGCCTTGCCGCCGCGCTCAACGATGTGCCGTCCAGATTGGTCCGCACAGTCAAGGCCATCGCCGACCAGAAAGTGGGCGCGTGAGCGCGAAGTAGTATATAGCCGTCAGGCTTCGGTGAACTAAGTTCCAAAGAACTTTAAAAGTTCCAAAGAACTAAAGTTCAAAGCTGCCGTTCCTGTCGGTTTAAATAAATGCCTGTCAGACTGTAAGGTTGGGCGGGCAAGCGCTTCGTATGAGGCGTATAACACATATTTAGGAGAAGATAATATGGCAGCCACAAAAGAAGAAATTTTAGAAGCGATTGCGTCCATGACTGTTCTGGAA
>Ga0268262_10001819_pt1 | contig 25657 bp, 21 predicted proteins | sample TergutNc150P3_FD_190354 | JGI IMG/M metagenome (GOLD analysis project Ga0268262, IMG submission 190354) | Nasutitermes corniger P3 segment gut microbial community from laboratory colony in Florida, USA - Nc150 P3 (SPAdes) (version 2) | ecosystem: Host-associated > Arthropoda: Insects >... | reverse complement strand
TTTTCTTTCATGTTTAACCCCATTCGGATGCCCTCCTAAAGGCACCCTTCGGACTAAAGTCCGCGTTTAATTTGGGTAACATTTTCTATTTGAGGCATTACATCTTTTCGGTAACATTTTTCATGAGGCAACACGGGAGATTGCTATTATTCCATGTATAATGTTATGCTATTTTCAAGTATAGTATTAATGATGGACGTGATTATGACCCAAACCAAACAACCTCGCTCCTTGGCTTATTTAAGTGAATCAGAAAAAAATCCGGATAAAAACACTCCCGAGACAGAGGACAATATGGCTCTTTTACTCTCGGTATACGACAGCCTGAATAAACTCTGTGACAGACTAAACAGGTTAATTTATTTACTAAAAAGAAAGAGTGTAGTGCAAATTTCGAACCATGAACATGAAGGAGAAGAAAAATGAAGATTAAGATTAAACTGAGCATTATGATGGTTGCTATTGTTTTAGTCGTGGCGGGCGGCATTGCGATAATTGAGCTGTTACAGTCATCCAGCATAACCATGGGTCTTTCCCAACAGAAAACCATGTATCTGGCGCGTCAGCGCGCCCAATACTGGGACGGCAGAATAGGCGGCTATATACAAGTGCTGCAAACGATTTCGAACGTATATAACTTTTATGAAAGTATTGCTCTGGCGGACAGGCGCAGTCAGTTTGAAGACACCCTGCAATCTATTTTCGAGGATATGCCCGATTTTGTCCGGATGTTTACCGTCTGGAAGCCTGACGCCATTGACGGCATGGACAGCCGCAATATTGGCAGGGTAGGTTCAACCAATACAGGGCAGTTCGCTTTTGCCCTGACAAGGGAAAACGGGACGGTAGAAAGGACAGTCAGCTCTCAGGTTCAGGCGGCAATGGATCACATGAACGGCCCTGACAGCAAAGTAGTCGAAATGGCCGACCCTACCATTTTTAATCTTGCGGGAAAAGATACATATTGCCTAAGGATCATGGTTCCCGTTTTGAACAAGCGCCTCAATCAAACAGTTGGAGTCGTAGGCTGTCAGATGAGTATTGACATGATACAGCCCAGAATTGAGCAGACTATCAAAGATTTCGACGAAGTTACCAGCATGGTAATTTACACCGACTCAGGGTTTATTTTGGCGAATTACCTGCCGGAGTTTATAGGAAAGCAAATCGACACGGAAACACAATACGACAAGTACTTAAGCGAAGTCAAAACGGTTATCAAAAACGCAGGTGAATGGCAGGGCGCCGCTTTAGACCCGGAGCTGAAGACAAATATGCACATGGCCATAACCGGGATTCCCCTGGCGGCTTCCCCGACAACATGGTCGGTAATGGTCGGCTCAACCGAAGCTTACATCATGAGAGACGTCAACGCTTTGAGAAACACTGTCATTGTTATAGCGGCGATAGCCATTGTAATAGCGGTGGTAATTATCTACCTTGTTATTGGCAACACTACCAAGCCAATCGTCAAGGTAGCGGACACCCTCAGAGACATCTCAGAAGGCGAGGGCGATCTGACTAAGACAGTTAATGTCAATTCAAATGACGAGGTAGGCGACCTTGCCAAATTCTTCAACAAAACGCTTGAAAAGATCAAAGCCCTGATTATTGTCATCAAAAAGTCAGCGGACGGATTGTCCAAGATCGGCGGCGACCTTGCCAGCAACATGACCGAGACCGCGTCGGCGATTAACGAGATTACGGTCAACATCCAAAACATAAAGGGCCGCGTTATCAGCCAGAGCGCAAGCGTTACCGAGACCAACGCAACAATGGAACAGGTTATCACAAACATCAACAAGCTTAACGGTCATGTAGAGAAGCAGAGCGACAATGTTTCCCAGGCGTCGTCCGCTATTGAAGAGATGGTTGCCAATATCAGTTCAGTTACCAACACGCTGGTCAATAACGCCGGTAATGTTAAGACCCTAAAGGAAGCCTCCGAGGTGGGCAGAACCGGCCTGCAGGACGTGGCCCAGGACATTCAGGAAATAGCCCGCGAGTCGGAAGGCCTAATGGAAATAAACTCGGTAATGGAGAACATAGCCAGCCAGACCAACCTGCTTTCGATGAACGCGGCTATTGAGGCTGCCCACGCCGGGGAGGCGGGCAAGGGCTTCGCCGTAGTCGCCGACGAGATAAGGAAGCTGGCGGAAAGCTCCAGCGAGCAGTCCAAGACTATCGGGACTGTATTGAAGAAGATAAAAGAGTCCATCGACAAGATAACCAAATCCACCGAGAACGTGCTTGCCAGGTTTGAAGCGATAGACACGAGCGTCAAGACGGTGTCGGAGCAGGAAGAAAATATCCTGAATGCCATGGAAGAACAAAGCGAGGGAAGCAAACAACTTTTGCAAAGTGCAGGCGGTTTGAATGACCTTACACAGCAGGTAAAAAGCGGCTCGGAGGAGATGCTGGAGGGCAGCCAGGAAGTGATGAAGGAGAGCCGGAACCTTGAAAAGGTAACGCAGGAGATAACCGGCGGCATGAACGAAATGGCCGCAGGCGCGGATCAGATAAACGTGGCGGTAAACCACGTTAACGAGATAAGCCAAAAAAACCGTGATAGCATTGGCAGCTTATTGAAGGAAGTAAACCGCTTTAAGGTGGAGTGAGCTACAAATACTGAACAATCAGGCAAGAGATAATAAACAGGAATGCTTGTTCGGCAGAAGGCTGTTTTATGTCAACGTTCAGAATTTCCTCCGCTTTGCTTAAGCGGTAAATAAGGGTGTTACGGTGGACGTGTATCGCGTCTGCCGTAGCGCTTATATTCTTTCCGTTCAGGAAATAATTGTACAGGCAGTGAACCAGATCCCTCTGCGATTCGCTGCCGCTTTCCCAAAGCGAAAGGATGCCAGGGTGGCAGAAACATCGCGGATCGGTTCCAAGCGATAGGGTTTGCAGCACATGTTCTATTTGATAATCTTCATATAAACAAAGGCTTGAGTTTTTCGGCGGCTTACATTGAGCGGCGGCAAATTTACTCTGGATATAGTAATAGCGTAAATGCATAAAATTGCTGAAAATCATACTGACGCCGCAGCACAGCGTAATATCTTTCTTCAGAAACTGCTCCAGCTGCTGTTTCTTTTTTTCGTGCAGCTGCTGTTTGCCGGTACACCGAATGATCAAGACAGCACACTCCTCGTGAACGGAGACAAGCGCGTCTGCAAACAGGTCGTTTACCTGTTTGATATCCAAAATAGATATAATAGGAATCTTTAGCTCGGCGGAAGCAGTAAGTGTAACCACACAGAAAGAGTCGTCAAGTTTCCATTGGTACTTGTAAAGATAACTGGAAATTATATCAGCGGAAATATCAACGCCGTCAAGGAGGCTGTTCAGCCAGTTGGCTTTATCTTCCGCAATTTGCATATAGATACTGTGATTCTGAAAATATAGCTTCAAAACTTTAGAGATTATAATAAGAGTTTCTTTCTGCCCGTCAGTAAAGGGTTCATTCATTTCCACCGTTCCTATAGCGCCGTAAAGTTTGCCTTCTATCCAAATATTTATCCCTAACGTGAAGCGGTCTTGGTCGTTTGTCGGGCGAAGCCCAATAATCTCTTCGCTCTTTTGAGCGATATGCAAAGAAATTTTGCGTATTTCCTCGGGAGTATAAAAATTATCCAGTATAAATCCGGGCACATTGACCTTTTCCCAAATTGTTCCTTTGGTAGGAGCTGAAATAGAACCGGCTGTGCTTATAATACTCAGATTATTGTTCATAACGAGTATAGGGTTGGCCAGCTTCTGCACTGCGATATTTAAGAAGGCATCAATGGGTTTATGGTTGATGACAGCCATGAGAAGCGAGTTATACCATGCGTCATAGGACGCAATTAGCGTGTTCCCTGTTTGAATAATCGCCTCAACCGGAACACTCCGGGGAATCTGGATAATCGTTCGGATTTTTTCAGGCAGGCTTTTTGGGATAGCTCCGGAAATGATAATATGCTTTGGGCAATTTTCACCAAAAGTCTTTCCGTCTTTCCCGACATTGACGACATACACATAATCAGGATCGGGATCGGTAAAATCAGATGAATAGCAGTGAAACCCGCGGATTAACGACTTTTGATCGCTGATTTTATGCACAACAGGCTTGTACCTGAATAATCCGTCAATAATAATACTTAAAGTAAGAACCATTTGCAGTCTCCTGCTTTCGTCAAAAATGACGAAAATCCGAATATTTTTTCATAATATGAATATATATAGTTGTTAGTCAAGTGAATAAAATATGCGGGTAGTGAAAAACAAGGAGAAAAAATGAAAATTAAAATCAAACTGAGCCTCATTGTTATCGCCATTGTAGTGGCTGAGGCAGGGGGCATTGCAGTCATTCTGTTGAACCAGGCTTCCGAGATTATTTTACAGAAGAGCCTCAATAGTATCAGCTACCTAAATGATCAGCAGGCGGAATACTGGGAAGGCAGGGAAAACAGGTATTATGAGGTAATACGCACGCTGGCAGCTATAATGGGAGATTTTGACAATACCGAACCTTTAGAGCGGCGTGACCGGTATGATGATATACTGCTTGCCGCCCTGAAGTCTCAGCCCAACTTTATGCGCATAGCCGCTGTCTTTAAACCTAACGCCATTGACGGCATGGATTCCCGATTCATAGGCCGGCTGGGCTCGACCGCCACGGGGCAGTACGCAATGACTTGGGGCAGGGACACGGGACAGATTGTCGCTACGCCAAACCTTAATGTTCAGGAAACGATGAATCATTTGAACGGCCCCAACGCGCGCAAAGACCGGGCAGAACAGCCCCAGGCTTTTACCATAAACGGAAAACCGTCTTATGTGTTCAGATTGGGTGTTCCCATTATTAATGAACGCACCAACGAAGTAGTCGGGAGCGTAACCTGTCTTTTAACTATTGATGGAGCGCAGCCCAAGGTAGAAGAAACCATAAAAGGGCAGGATGAAATTGTCGCTATGTCCATTTACACCAATACCGGATTCATTATCGCGAACCTGGTGCCGGATAGAATCGGCAAGACGCTGCTCGAAGCGGAAACGGTATACGGTAAATATCTTAATGAAGCCAACGATGCTGTCATTAATGGCAAGGAATTCCAGTGCAGAAGCCATTCACAGGTGTTGAATACAGATGTGTCAATTGACTTAATGCCCCTTAATATAGGCGGTTCTGACGTAACGTGGACTATAATGCTTGCGTCATCGGATGCTTACATTTTGAAAGATGTAAAGGCAATGACTTCTTTTACCGTCATTCTTAGTGCGATAGCTATTGTATTGGCGGCGGTAATTGTGTACTTTACCCTTAACAGCACTACCAAACCAATCGTCAAAGTAGCGGACACCCTCAAGGATATTTCCGAAGGCGAAGGCGACTTAACGAGAACTATCGCCGTCAGTTCCAAAGACGAAATCGGCGACCTTGCCCTGTACTTTAACAAAACTCTTGAGAAAATCAAAAAGCTGATTGTAATCATCAAAAAAGAGGCGGTAAGCCTCAACAGTATCGGCAACGATCTCGCCAGCAACATGACCGAGACCGCCGCCGCGATAAACCAGATCACGGCCAACATCCAGAGCATCAAAGGCCGCGTTCTTAACCAGTCCGCCAGCGTAACCGAAACCAACGCCACCATGGAACAGGTTATCGCGAACATCAACAAACTCAACGGCCATGTGGAAAACCAGAGCCGCAATGTTTCCCAGGCTTCGTCCGCCATTGAGGAAATGGTAGCCAATATCGCTTCGGTAACCAACACGCTGGTCAACAACGCTGCCAATGTAAAGACCTTAAAAGAAGCTTCCGAAGTAGGCCGCACAGGCCTATCAGAGGTGGCTCAGGATATTCAGGAAATAGCCCGCGAGTCCGAAGGTTTGCTGGCGATTAACGCAGTTATGGAAAACATCGCAAGCCAGACAAATTTGCTTTCGATGAACGCGGCGATTGAGGCGGCCCACGCGGGGGAAGCGGGCAAGGGCTTTGCCGTTGTCGCCGATGAAATCCGCAAGCTGGCGGAAAGCTCCGGCGCGCAGTCCAAAACGATAGGCACGGTATTGAAAAAGATAGCGGAATCAATCAAAAAAATTACAAGTTCCACCGAAAACGTACTAACCAAATTCGAGGCGATTGACACAGGGGTCAAGACCGTTGCGGATCAGGAAGAGAATATCCGCAACGCGATGGAGGAGCAGGGCGAGGGAAGCAAACAGCTCTTGCAGAGCGCCGGCAGCCTGAATGAACTTACCCAGCAGGTAAAGAGCGGTTCCGAAGAGATGCTTAACGGCAGCCAGGAAGTGATGAAGGAAAGCCAAAATCTAGAAAGGGTAACGCAGGAAATAACCGGCGGCATGAACGAGATGGCATCCGGCGCGGATCAAGTAAATATCGCGGTAAACCATGTCAACGAGATAAGCGCAAAAAACCGCGAAGGTATTGAAAATTTAATGCGGGAGGTTGCGCTGTTTAAAGTCGAATGACATTGACGGTTATATATCGTAGCCGTACCCGTAGATATCTTTTGAAGTATCTACTATATCTTGAATGGTAATACCGTCAAGGTAATTGTTGATCATTTTCTCGAGTCCCTCCCATACCCACAATGTTTTGCATTTTCCTTTTTGCAGGCATTGATTTGGCTTGTCTGCCAGGCAAGAGACCGGATACAACCCTCCCTCGGTAATTCTTAAAATTTGCCCAACTGTATATTTATCCGGTTCTTTTGCCAGCATATAACCGCCCTTGTTGCCTCGGTTTGTACGCAGGATGCCGGGGCGGTTCAGCAAGGTAACGATCTGTTCAAGGTATTTTTTGGAAATGCCCTGCCGCTCGGAAATATCTTTTAATGAGATAAACCCATCGTTTTTATGTTCAGCCAGGTCTACAAGCATACAGAGCGAATAGCGCCCTTTTGTCGATATTTTCACTATTTTAACCCCTGTTGTTTATTCGATACCTTATTATACCATGGGTTTACTATGTATACAAGTTTTACCAGGTCTATTGACATGATTATCACTTTCATGTATTATCCTAGTAAACATATAGGATATATGTAATTTATTTGAAGGAGAATTTGATCATGGGAAAGAATTATAAGTTTGAGACGCTTCAGCTCCACGCAGGGCAGGAGAAGCCCGATCCGACTACCGACGCCAGGGCGGTGCCCATTTATGCGACGACATCCTACGTTTTCAAGGACTGCGCACAGGCAGCCGGAAGGTTCGCTTTAACGGAAGGCGGCAACATTTACACCCGCTTAATGAACCCCACCTCGGACGTGTTTGAACAGCGCATAGCGGCTCTTGAAGGAGGCGTTGCAGCGCTTGCTACCGCTTCAGGAGCGGCGGCGGTAACCTACGCTGTACAGAACATCGCCACTGCAGGGCACAATATCGTATCCGACAAACGTATTTACGGCGGGACCTATAACCTTTTCGCCCACACTCTGCCCGATTTTGGCGTAACAACAACCTTTGTAGACGGCAGCGATCCGAAGAACTTTGAAAAGGCAATTAACAAAGACACCAGGGCCTTGTTTGTGGAATCGCTTGGAAATCCACATTCTACCATTGTTGACCTTGACGCGCTTTCGGCTATCGCCCACAAAAACGGCATTCCGCTTATTGTGGACAATACCTTTTCGCCGCCCTGCCTGTTCCGCCCCATTGAACATGGCGCCGACGTGGTTGTCCATTCCGCCACAAAATTCATCGGAGGGCACGGAACGGTCATCGGAGGCGTTATAATAGATTCGGGAAAATTTAACTGGGCGGCAAATGACAAATTCCCCGGTCTTTCAAAACCGAATCCCAGTTATCACGGCGTAGTACTTACCGATGCTGTGGGAAACCTTGCCTATATCATAAAGATCCGCGTTACCTTAATGAGGGACACCGGCGCGACGGTAAGCCCTTTCCATTCCTTCCTATTCCTGCAGGGGCTGGAAACTCTGTCACTGCGGACAGAACGCCATGTAGAAAACGCGCTAAAAGTGGTAGAATACTTACGCAAGCATCCTAAGGTAGAAAGCTTGAACCATCCGGCGCTGCCTAACCATCCGGATCACGCCCTGTATCAAAAGTATTTCCCGCGGGGCGCAGGCTCAATTTTCACTTTTGAGATAAAAGGCGGCGCGGAACAGGCGAAGAATTTTATTGACAAGCTGGAACTGTTTTCCCTTCTTGCCAATGTGGCGGATTCCAAATCGCTGGTTATCCATCCTGCAAGCACGACACATTCCCAGCTTTCCGGGGACGAGCTTTTGGAGCAGGGGATAAAGCCAAATACCGTCCGGCTTTCCATCGGAACAGAGCACATTGACGACATTATCGCCGATCTGGAACAGGCGTTTGGAGGCAAATGACATTAGAGAAATCATTGATTTATTCGATAGAGAAAAAGAAAAACCACAGAGGTCACAGAGTTTCACGGAGAAAGAAAGAAAAATTGTATTAGTACTCTGTGTTACTCCGTGTACTCCGTGGTTATTTTCTTACTTGTTGTACTATGTTTTTGCGAGAGTTCTCTAGGTGATGAACAAAAAGGCGTTAATTGCCATGAGCGGAGGCGTTGACAGCTCCGTAGCCGCATACCTGTTGAAACAGCAGGGATTTGACTGTACCGGGATAACCATGAAGCTGTTCACAAATGAGGATATAGGAACGCGCGATGCGAAAAGATGTTGTTCTCTGGAAGATACGACCGACGCGCGTAACGTGGCTTATTCTATGGGTATCCCGTATTTTGTGTATAACTTTACGGAAGATTTCAGGAAACAGGTTATAAACCGTTTCATTGAAAGCTACCGGAACGGCGCGACGCCAAATCCCTGTATTGACTGCAACCGCTATATCAAATTTGAAAGATTGCTTAACCGCGCAAAACAGCTCGGCATGGATCATATCGCAACCGGACATTACGCCGTAATTGAATTTGACGCCGGAACCGGAAGATATCTCCTTAAAAAAGCGATTGACGAAACAAAAGACCAAAGCTATGTGTTATACGCCATGACACAGGAGCAGTTATCACATACCCTGTTTCCTCTGGGCGTCCTTCGTAAATCTGTAGTACGCGGCATTGCCAGAGAACAGGGTTTTGTAAACGCGGACAAGCATGACAGCCAGGACATTTGTTTTGTGCGGGACGGCAGTTACGCAGATTTTATTGAGCAATATACCGGGAAAAAAACTGAGTATGGCGATTTTGTGGATATACACGGCGCTGTAATTGGCAGGCACAAGGGCGTGATCCGCTATACTATAGGGCAGCGAAAAGGGCTTGGGCTATCCCTGAAAAGACCGCTGTATGTACATACCAAAAGTGTAAAAGACAACACCGTAACCCTGTGTGAAAGAGACGGCCTGTTTGCCAAATCGCTTGATGCATTTGATTTTAACTTTATAGCCTGCGAAAAAATAAACAGCCCCATCCGCGTTAAAACAAAAATACGTTACAACCAGGCCGAACAGTGGTCAACAGTAACGCAAACCTCGGATGATACTGTCCATATCGAATTTGATGAGCTGCAATGGGCAATAGCGCAAGGCCAGGCGGCGGTATTGTATGACGGCGATACCGTCGTCGGCGGGGGAACAATTCTGTAGGCTCATTTTTCTGCGTCTTCATGACGATATAATATAAAATGAAAGGCAAAAGGAAAGGCAAAAGGAAAGGCAAAAGGAAAGGCAGAATGAAGATTAAATTCAAACTGAGCGTCATGATGATCGTCATAGTTGTAGTTGTGGCAGGCGGTCTTACCGTAATTCAGCTGCGGGAGGCTTCCGCAATAGCCATGAATTTAAGTATTCACGGTCTAAAAAATTTAGCCGAACAGCAAGCCTCATACTGGCAAGGCCGGGAAAATGCCTATATAAAGCAGTTAGTCGGAATTGCGGACATAATGGGCGAATATGAAAAGATCCGCCCGGAAGAACGGAGGGACTACTTTGACAACATGCTGCTGGCTATCCTGAATAATAATACCCGTTTTGCCCGCGTATTTTCCATATGGAAACCAAACGCCATGGACGGCATGGACGCCCGTTATATAGGCCGTCCGGGCTCAACCCCAACGGGGCAGTACGCGATGACATTGGGCAGGGATACCGGCACGATTGAAGTAAAGGATAACCTCATCATTGATGAAATTAATGCCTGGATGAACGGCCCCAACGCGCTCAAAGACCGGGTTGAACATCCCACGCCTTTTCACAATAACGGAAACGACACATATATTGTCAGAATAGGGGTTCCAATAACCAGAACCACTACCAGCGAAGTAGTCGGACACTTATGTGTTCTTTTGGATATCTCGCCGATACAGCCAGCGGTTGCGGATGTAATTAAAAACAACGAAGAAATATCCCAGATGTCTATTTACTCAGGCAACGGATTTATAATGGGGAACTTGCGTCCTGAACGAGTAGGAAAGCTGCTGCCCGAAGTGGAAGCTTTGTATGGTGTTTATCAGAGTGACGCCAACCAGGCTGTTCTTAACGGTAAGCCGTTTAGCTGCGCAAGCTATTCAAATTCGCTAAAAACAAACGTGAGAATTGAATTGATGCCTTTCCAGATAGGCGATTCAGACAATTACTGGAGCGTAATGATTGCGGCGACGGAAGACTACATAATGAAAGAAGTCAACGCTATGGCCAGGTTTACTATTATCCTTGCGGCAATAGCCCTGATAGTCGCGGTGGCAATTATATATTTTGCCCTGAGTACCACTACCAAGCCAATTGTCAAGGTAGCCGACACCCTCAAGGACATATCAGAAGGCGAAGGCGACCTGACACGAAGCATCGCTGTCAGTTCCAAAGACGAGATAGGCGACCTTGCCAATTACTTCAATAAGACGCTTGAAAAAATCAAAGGCCTGGTTCTTCTCATTAAAAAGCAGGCAGGCGTACTATCAGAAATAGGCACTGACCTGGCCAGCAACATGACCGAAACGGCGGCGACAGTAAACGAGATTACCTCCAATATTCAGAGCATCAAGGGCCGCGTCATAAACCAGAGCGCCAGCGTAACGGAAACCAACGCGACCATGGAACAGGTTGTCGCAAACATCAACAAACTCAACGGCCATGTTGAAAACCAGGGCCGCAATATTTCCCAGGCGTCATCCGCCATTGAGGAAATGGTAGCCAATATCAATTCAGTTACCAACACGCTTGTCAGCAACGCCGGCAATGTAAAGACTTTACAGGAATCCTCTGAAGTAGGAAAGACCGGATTACAGGAAGTTGTTACGGACATTCAGGAAATCTCCCGCGAGTCAGAAGGGCTTTTGGAAATTAATTCCGTTATGCAAAACATAGCAAGCCAGACCAACCTGCTTTCGATGAACGCGGCGATAGAAGCCGCGCATGCCGGAGAGGCGGGCAAGGGCTTTGCCGTAGTCGCCGATGAAATCCGCAAGCTGGCGGAAAATTCCGGCGTACAATCCAAGACCATCGGCACTGTTCTGAAGAAGATTAAGGAATCTATTGACAAGATAACCAAATCCACCGAGAACGTGATGACCAAATTCGAGGCGATTGACTCCAGCGTAAAGACGGTATCACAGCAGGAAGAAAATATCCGCAACTCTATGGAAGAGCAGGAACAGGGAAGCAAACAACTCCTGCAAAGCGCGGGCGGTTTGAAAGAAACAACCCAGCAGGTAAAGACAGGCTCCGAAGAAATGCTTGAGGGCAGCAAGGAAGTTCTGAATGAAAGCCAGAATCTTGAAAAGATAACGCAGGAAATAACCGGCGGCATGAACGAGATGGCCACCGGGGCGGATCTGATGAATAATGCGGTACACCACGTCAGTGAGATAAGCGGCAAAAACCGTGACGCCATTGACGTTTTGTTAAGGGAAGTTTCGCGGTTTAAGGTTGAATAAAAAAACAATGAATCGCATGTTATAAACCGGATAAGCTCTTAATTCCTTGAAATTCTCATCCTATTTTGATAGGATTGCCTAACAAATGGACTCACCAAGTAAGCACCCGGTTATTAGAGCTTTTCCGGATATCAAAGTAAACAGTCCTCGGATATCATTATTTGTAATACTCCTCGCAAAATTGTTAGCCCGATTGTATCTTTTTCTTTTTCTTGGTGTGGCAAGGACAGTTTTACGGGGGGAAAAACACCTGTTTAAGGCATTTGAGCGGGCTTTATCCGGAAAAAGCCGCTGTATAATTGCTTTCCGCCACCCAAACGGCGGGGAGCCTCAGCTTTTATCCTGGTTTTTCCTTTTCAAGCTAAGAAGACTCGCTTTAAAAGCCGGCGTCAAGTTCGCGCGGTGGCCGCATGCCGTATTTGTGTACGGCTACGAAGTAGTTCGCTGGGGCGGCTGGGTGGCAAGGTTCATCATGCCCAATATGGGCGCCATGCCGATTCATCACGCAAAAATGGACAGTAAGGGTATGACCATGATTTTCAGCGCCATTACTAACGGCCCGTATCCGGTCGCGCTGGCGCCTGAGGGCCAGGTCTCTTACACGACCGACGCCGTTCCGCGGCTGGAACCAGGTGTTATCCGTATTGGTTTCCAGGCGGCTAAACAGCTCGCGGCAAAAGGTATGGATTGCCCTTTGGAAATTCTCCCCATATCGGTTCATTTTCGTTTTGGCTCCTGGGGTAACTTTACGCTTGAACTGCTGCTTAAAAAGGTCGAAAGGGTCTGCGGATTTTTCCGTGGGGACAGAAAGAAAATGCTCTTCACCGAGAGGGTGAAGCAATGCAGGGATCACATACTTGAAGTTGTCGAGAAACGCTATCAAATAACGTCAGATTCCGTTGCTTCCGCGTCCTTTGAGGAACGCCTTGGCAGGGTAATTAACATAGCTCTGGAGACCGCGGAGCGGATGTTGGGTGAAAAAGGCGGGGGAGATTTTTTCGCCAGAATGTACAGAGTACGCCAGATATGCTGGGATCGGATTTTTCTTCCTGGGGTTGATAGTTTGGAAGGTATGTCAGAAGTAGAGCGCAGCTCCGTGGATCTGAAGGCCGGAGAGGCGTGGTATATCGCGCGGCACATGGAGCTGGTGGATTTTTGCTGGTACTTTCGTATTCCGCTTCCGACGGAAGAAATGGTCATTCATAAAAAGGTCGAGTATGTTCAGAACCTTTGGGATTTTGCCAGCCGCAGTATGGGGGGCGCGTTCCGTAACAGGGTAAGTATTTTCCCGCGAAAAGTAATTATTCATAGCGCTCCGGTAATTAACCTAAGCGAGCGCCTTCCCGCCTATAACAAAGATAAAAAAGCTGAGCTTGCCTTGGCCATGTCAGACTTAGAGAGGGCTTTTCTCGGCTGTATTGCTGAAGCGAACGGCATCGCGGATGGCAGGAAAAATTAGCCGCGGCTGCGGACAAGTTCCCACTGGCTGACCAGCATCCCGCAGAGCATAAAAGCAAATCCTATAATGGTTCGTATTCCCGCCGGTTCGTGCAGCAGCATGATGCCGCCAACGGCGGCGAAGAAACCTTCCAGGCATAGAATGATCGTCGCGTGCGCCGGCGGGGCGTACTGCTGGGCTACAACCTGCAAAGTGTAACCTATACCCGCTGAGGCTAAGCCGCCGTAAAGTATGGGGATTACCGCGCCTGAAACAAGCGTAAAAGAAATTTCTCCTCGGGAAAGGCCGCTTATCAAGGCTGGAAGACTTTTCCAGGTTACAAGCCTGGATGCGAAGATAGAAGATGAGGATACGGATAAAAGCCGGCTTGAAAGAAAAGGCTCCGCCAAAAAAGCGGCGATAAGAGCGTAAAGGCCTGCAAAAGCAAATTGTCCTGAGGAAAGCGCTATGGGATCGGTCTTCTGCACCAGGCGGTCAATGACAAGCACATGAAAAGCCCAAAACACCGCGCTCACCGCGATGATAAGGTCCCCGATATTAATACCTTTGTTAATGTCTTTTAACGGGCCTGAGGAACTTAAAAAGTAAAGCCCGGTAAAAGTAAGGATCGCGCCAATCCATGTGGCTTTTCCGGTGCTTCGGCCCAGAAAGATTCCGAAAATCGGTGTAAATATCACGTAAAGGCCGGTGATAAACCCCGCGTTTCCCGCGGTTGTGAACATTATACCAAGCTGCTGAAAAGAAACCGCGATAAAGAGGCAGGTTCCGGCAAGAAAGGACGAAAAGAAGAGGCCGCCGCTTTTCTCATCTAGTTTAAAGCGGCGGCGCCACGCGATTAGCGGCAGAAGCGAAAGGCTCCCCAAAGGAAAACGAATCGCGTTGAATGTAAAAGGCCCCACATAAAACATCCCGGAACGCTGCGCCACAAAGCCGAATCCCCAAACCGCGGCGGTCAGCAAAAGCAGCAGATCCGCGCCTAAAACACGCTTATTCACGGGAAATGTTTTACTAAGTTAATGGGTCTCTTCTCTTATTACCGCTTCCTGAAATCCGTTATTCGCAAGTATTTGCGCGATTGCCTGTATTTCACTTGCCTTTAATCCCGCAAGCACGACACGGTAAAATTCGCCGCTTTGCTCGTAAGCCGGATTCAAACCGGCGTTTTTAAGCTTTTCAAACGCGTTAAGCGCGTTTCGCGGCACTGTAAACGCCCCAACCTGAAGGCGGTAAGATTTGGCGCTTGTGGCCGACGGTATGCCGCCCACAATTTTAGCCGCGGGTGCGTTATAGTATTCAAGAACCATCGGCGAATCAGGCGGGACGTTAACTATTTCCAGCCGGGTGGTTGGCTCCGGGACCGCCTGAACCGCTGAGGCAGCCGGGGATGCCTGTGTAACCTGAGCCGTTGGGGTAGCCTGCGCCGTACTTGGTTTTTGCTTCAAGAGTTCTTCTGTTTCAGATCCGCCGGAGACAGTCGAAGCGGTAATTGGCGCAGCTGTAACGATGATAGGAATTGGGGTTTCATTTCCCAATGCCGGCCCCAATACAGGCCCCAAAACGGTATTCATGGCTTTTTCAATGATCACCGGAGCCGTTCCGCTCCTTATCATGTCCAGAGCTTCCGCCGCCGCCATCGATAAATCGATAATTCTGGCGGCGACAAAAGGCCCCCGGTCATTTATCCGGATTGTTACCTGCTTCATATTTTGTTTGTTGGTGACCGTTAAAATGGTTCCGAAGGGCAGGGTCGGATGGGCTGCGGTAAAGAGGTCGGGGTTGAAAATCTCCCCGTTAGCCGTGGGCTTGCCCTCAAATTCCTTGCCGTACCAGGAAGCAATTCCTTCCTGCCTGAAAGACCCGTCATTCGCCGTCTGAGCGGCGGAAAAAACCACGACAGTTAATAAAATAAATAAAGCGAAAATATACCTTTTCATATTTTAAGTATCGGCAGGGGAAATTATGATAATAAACCTTTAATTTGCCGCTGAGTTTGCCTCATTACAAAGTACAAAGCACAAATAAAAACTGCCAATTTTACCCAAAGAGCGGCGTACTGAAATACCGTTCCGCCGTATCCGGCAGCAAGGTGATGACCCGCTTGCCTGGCCCGAGTTTTTTTGCCATACGCAGGGCGGTGCATACATTGGCTCCGCTGCTTATGCCGCACATTAGACCCTCAAGGCGGGCCAAATCTTTTGCCGCTTTCAACGCTTCTTTGTCGGTTACAATTTCAACTCTGTTGTATATCTTTGTGTCAAGGTTGGGTGGGATGAGTCCGTCGCCGATGCCCATCTGGACATGAAAGCCGATTTTCCCCCCTGACAGGATGGCTGCGTTTTCCGGTTCCAGCGCCCAGATTTCAATGTCCGGGTATTTTTTACGCAAAGCCGCGCCGATACCGCTGATGGTGCCGCCGGTACCGATACCGGAACAAAAACCGTGCAGAGATAATCCGTCGAGCTGTTCGATTATTTCGCGGGCGGTTTGTTCAAAATGAACAGCGGGATTGGCGGGATTTTCAAACTGCTGCGGCACGAAGATTTTCGGGTTTTCTTTTGCCATTTGCAGGGCCGTTTGCAGACAATCATCGATCACTTTACCGATATCTCCGTCATCGTGTCTTAAAATAACCTCCGCGCCGTAATGTTTGACCAGCTTTTGGCGTTCCTCGCTCACAGAATCCGGCATAATGATGACAGCTTTGTAACCTCGTACCGCCGCAATAAGCGCCAACCCAATACCCTGATTGCCACTGGTGGGTTCGCAAATAATGGAATCAGGTTTTAATAAGCCTTTTTTTTCCGCATCAAGGATCATATTGAGAGCTGTCCGTGTTTTAACGGAACCTCCAACGTTTAGACCTTCAAATTTTACAAAAATTTCCGCATCATCCGGTTCGGTCATTCGATTAAGGCGAATGATGGGCGTATTGCCGATACAATCCAGTATATTTGAATAGATCATAGTACCTCTTTTGCCCTTATTAAGAAGCTCAGGTATCAATACCTGTAAATTTAGACTTCATGGAACACTAACAGCCCAAAGCAGCCAGCATTATCGCCTTTATTGTGTGCTTGCGGTTTTCAGCTTCGTCCCAGGCGCGGCTCTGTGGGCCGTCTATAACGTCCGCCGTTACTTCCTCGCCTTTTACGGCGGGAAGACAGTGGAGGAATATCACGTCCTTTTGTCCGGTTTTGTTCATCAAGGCCTGATTCACCTGGTAGGGGCGCAAGAGCTTTTCCCGTTCCGCCTTTTTATCTTCTTCGCCCATGGAAGTCCACACGTCGGTGTAGAGCGCGTCTGCTCCTTCGACTTCGTCAAGCTTGTCGGTAATTTTGATCTTTGCCCCCGATGCCGCCGACAGGGGAGCGCACTTGTCGATGAGAGCCCAGTCAGGGTTCAGGGAGGCGGGGGTGATAATCGTAAAGTTGACACCCAATTTGGAACAGATCACCAGGAGGGAGCGGGCTACGTTGTTTCTGCCGTCTCCGACAAAACAGAGTTTTTTCCCTTTGGATGATCCAAAACTTTCTTCTATGGTCATGATGTCCGCCAGAACCTGGGTTGGGTGATAGTCGTCGGTAAGCCCGTTCATGACCGGAACGCCGGAATACTTTGCCAGGGTTTCTGCTGTGGACTGCTTATAGCCCCTGAACTCAATTATGCTGAACATCCTTCCAAGTACGCGGGCGGTATCTTCAAGGGATTCCTTTCCACCAAGTTGAATATCCTGGGTGGAGAGAAACACGGGGTGTCCCCCCTCTTCGCCAAAGGCGGTTTCAAAGGAGCATCTTGTGCGGGTGGAGCGTTTCTCGAAAAGCATGGCAAGGGTCTTGCCGGTAAAGCGCTGTTTGACTTCTCCCCGGCGGCTTTCGGCCTTTACAGTTTTTGAAAGTTCCAGCAGATAGCGGATGTCGTCGGCCTCAAAATCCAGCCAGGTAAGAAGCGATCTGCCCTTTAGTTGTTCGCCAGCCATAGAATCTCCTTCGATAACAAAAATGTATATTAAGTATATTTTTAATGAAAAATAAACTCAAGAGAATAATTCCTTGACAACACCTATACACCTGTATAGTATTTTTAATAATGGAACGTGCAATCGCTCATCTCAACATCGTGGGGTTTAGGGCGGCAGTAGCGGCGCTGGAGGATAAAACGCTTCTTGGCCGCCCCTATGCCATTGCCGGCGGTAGGGGAGGGCGCGCTGTGGTTTGGGATGTTTCCCGCGCGGCGCTGGATGGGGGTGTAAAACCCGGCATGGCTTTGGCGTTGGCGGAACGGCTTGTCAGGGATCTGGCGGTTATACCGCCCAATCCGGCCGCTTGTCAGAAGGTAAACGGCTTTCTTGAGACAGTGATAGCGCGCTATGCCCCTGTCTGGCAGAATGACGGCGGCGGAAACCTTTACCTTGACATAACCGGTACGAAAAAGCTGTTTGGGCCGCCGGCGGATTGTACCTGGCGCGTGTCAAAGGAGATAAACAAGGAGATAGGGCTTAAAATGGCGGCGGCGGCGGCAGCTAACAAGTTGACCTGCAAGGTGGCAAGCCGCACGATCCGGCCAGTGGGCTTTGTGGACATTCATCCCGGAGACGAAGCCGCTTTTTTGGCAAATAAAAGGCTCGCCCTTTTGCCGGGTATGGGGCCGCTCCTTATGCGGACGGCTGCGGTTGCCGGCTTTAAGGAAATCGGGGAAATTGCCGCCCTTGGCAAAGGGGAAGCTATTTCCCTTTTTGGGAAAAGGGGCCTTTTGCTAAGGGAATTCGCCCTCGGCATTGACGATTCTCCCGTTGAAGGCGGCGGCGGAAAGCGCCGGATTAAGCGGAAGGCGGATTTTCCCGAAGACGTGCTGGATGAAGAAATAATCAGGGGGGCTTTGGCCTTGCTTGTAGAAAACGGGGGGCTTGAAATGCGGCGGGACAAATTGGGCGCCGGCGCGGTTTGCATGGCGCTTGTTTACAGTGACGGTGCGGAGCTGAGCGGCAGGGAAAGAAGCAAGCGGCTGTTGGTTTTGGAAAAGGATATTTTAGCGGCGGCGGAAAGGGTTTACCGGAAAATCGCGGAGAGGCGTGTCAGGATTAGTTCAATCTGCGTTTCATTGGAGGATCTGGCCCCGCTGGGATATGAAGCGGATTTGTTCAGTTTTGACAACGAAGCAAAAGAATGGCGCTTGCAAAGGGCTGTGGATCTTATTCATGAGCGCTACGGAAATAATGCGGTTAAGCGGGGAATAGTTCTTGCCGCCGAAACCATGAACGAGGAGAGACAGCTTTTACCTGACCGCGGTGTTGCTCCCTGGGATTGTAAATCGGGAAAGCCTTATTTCCGTGTATAAAGGGGGGTGTCATTGTGGAAAAACGTATTGCCCCTGATGGCGTAGGAAACAGAATCGCCGATGATAATTTGGCCTTCGATGATTTTGTAGGGACGAAGGTTAGTCTTGGTTCGGGAGCTATAAATGCAATATTTTTCATCAATAATTTCAATGATGCTTTTGTCTTCCGAAACGGTCTCAACAGAAACCCAATTAGTACCCACAAGATTTTTTGGAATTATATTGCTTTGTTTAGAAACTTTCATTTTTTTCCCCTGACACTTGGCTATACAGAATATACAAAAATCCGGGACAGGAGACCACATTTATGAAAATTCGTCTTGGCCTTTGTTCGGCTTATTCTTTACTTTTCGGAGTACACAAACCAGAGGAGCTGCTGGACAAAGCGGCTTCATTCGGGGTAAAGACGGCTTCAATTTGTGATTTGAATAACTTGTACGGAGTACATTCTTTTCTAGAGGAAGCGAAAGAAAGGGGAATAAAACCGATCATCGGGGCAGCCTTAGCAAAGATCGATGCTAAGAAACCTGTCTATTGCTTCACAGAAAACCGGGCCGGGTTTGGGCGGCTTTGTGAAATACTTACAGAACGGAATAAAGATAAAGAATGTTTCGATCCCCTTCCGCTCTTGAGTGAGAATTCCGGCGGCCTGGTTTTGGCCTCATCCGACGAAGCGGCTTTGTCCAACCTTGCGGGACGGGTAAAGCGCCTGTATGCGGCAATAACGCCAGGCGATGTTGGTGCGGCAAGCTTTAGCCGAAAAATCAATATACCGCTTGCCTTTATCGACGATTCGCTTTTTCTTGAATCGGAGGATTTCGCCGTTCACAAAGTGTTACGCGCTATCGCCCTCCTTAAAACAATCGGCAATTTGACCAAGGCTGACACGGCTGAAAAAGGCCGGGTTTTACGGCCCGTTAAAGAACTCAACAGGCTGTTAATGTCCTGGCCGGAAGCTGCTAAGGGAAGCGCCGAAATCGCGCAACTCTGCCAGTTCAACACCCTGTTCGACGGCTTTATATTTCCCTCTTATGGGAAAGATCCCGGCGCGGAATTGCGAAAGCGGGTTTACGCTGGCGCTCACCTGCGTTACACGACACTGGATGAGAAAACGCTTAAGCGCATTGAATATGAATTGAACATTATAGAGAAAGCGGGATTCTCGCCGTATTTTCTCCGCATGGACGAGATTGTGAAAATGGCAAGGAGTGTCAATGGCGCAGACAGAACTTGCGGGCGCGGTTCGGGGGCGGCTTCCATCGTTTCATATTCGCTTGGGATTACCAATGTCGATCCTGTAAGGCACAACCTTTATTTTGAACGCTTCCTTAACCCATCCCGCTCTGACCCGCCGGACATTGACGTTGACTTTGCCTGGGACGAGCGGGACGATCTGATTAAGGCGGTAATAGAACAATTCGGCCCGGAATACTGCGCAAGGGTGGCTAATCACAATTTTTTCCGCTCCCGCTCGGCCTTGCGCGAGACAGCGAAGGCTTATGGTTTTTCTGACGGAGAGATTTCAGGATATGAAAGGCGGCTCCTCGACCTGCATGAAAATGTTGATGACGCTGACCCCCTGTGGAAAGAAGTTTACAAAATTGCCGCGCGTATAAAGGGGCTTCCGCGCGGACTTGGAATGCACTGCGGGGGCCTTGTAATTACGCCTGAGCCGATCAGCCGCTTTGCCCCTGTCGAAAAATCTGCGGAAGGTTTTCCCCTTCTTGCCTGGGAAAAAGAAGGAGTCGAGGCCGCCGGGTTTGTAAAAATCGATCTTTTGGGAAACAGGTCGTTGGCGGTTATACGCGACGCTTTACAGAACCTACAGGAGCAGGGAATACACATTGATCCTCACGCCTGGCGTCCCATAGATGACAAGGCCACGATAGAGGCCCTGTCACGCGGGGACAGCATGGGGGTCTTTTACATAGAAAGCCCCGCGATGAGACAACTGCAAAAAAAAACGGGAGCCGGTGACTTTGAGCATATTGTGATCCATTCTTCGCTTATCCGGCCTGCGGCCAATAAATTTATCTCCGAATATGTGCGGCGGCTGAAGGGCGGAAAGTGGGAGCCGCTCCATCCGCGTCTTGAAGGCATACTTGGCGAAAGTTACGGAATCCTCTGCTATCAGGAGGATGTCAGTAAAAGCGCCGTAGCCCTTGCCGGTTTTAACGAGGCGGACGCCGACAAGCTGCGCAAGCTTATCGCGAAAAAATCCGGCGGCGCAAAACTTGGAATATATGAAAAGCAATTTTTCGACGGCTGCCGCAAAAACGGGGTGAGTGAAGATGTGATCCAAAAAGTCTGGGCCATGATGCTGAGTTTTGACGGCTATAGCTTTTGCAAGCCCCACAGCGCCTCGTACGCGATGGTGTCTTTTCAGTCGGCGTACCTGCGGGTGCATCACCCCGCGGAGTTCATGGCCGCTGTTTTGAGCAACCAGGGCGGCTATTACCGCCCGCACGCCTATATAGCGGAAATCAGGCGTATGCGGCTTTTTACGCTTGGGCCTGATGTCAATCTTTCCCGCTGGAAGTATTACGGAAAGGGCAGGGATGTGGTTATCGGCCTGATGGCAGTTAAGGGACTGTCCGCTTCCGGGGCGAAAGCCGTCCTGGAAGAGCGGGAGCGGAGCGGGGACTTTACTTCGCTGGAGCATTTTTCAAGGAGGGTAAGTCTTAACAGGGATGATATTGTCGCCCTTTGCCCCGCCGGGGTTTTCGACAGCATATCAGGCGGCCTTCCGCGGCATTTGCAGGCCCGGCGCCTGTTGAGCGCGGCGGGCAGGGAAAGGGGAGTGGGGAACGGAGAATTGTTTTCAGCGGATGACGCGTCTGTCTTTGGTGTAAACAAAACGCCGAGTATTGCACCGCACGCAAAAAGTGTACCCAGGACGGAGGATGACCTTTGGGAAGAATACATGGCTTTGGGATTTCTGCGGAATCGCCACCCGCTGGCGTTATGGAAAGACGAGGTAATGGCCGTAAAATACCGCGTTAAGGCCTCACGCATCGCCGAGTATGTCGGACAAAATGTAAAAATGATAGGCTGGCCTGTCGCCCAAAAAGAAGTCTGGACTAAAGACGGACTTGCCATGAATTTTTTAAGTTTGGAAGATGAGACCGGTTTGTACGAAACTGTGATTTTCCCACAAGTATACGAGAAGTACGCCAAGCTGCTTTTTGACCAACAGCCTTTATTGGTTTATGGGCGGGTAACAAACGACGAGGGGGCTGTATCGGTAGAAATAAACCGGCTTCTTCAGTATGGTTCTAAATATCAATGAAGCGGATTATATTAAAAGCGCATGAAGACCGGCGTATACTTTCGGGGCATCCCTGGGTTTACGATAACGAGATCGCCAGAGTTGTTGACACCCAGGCGAAGCCCGCCGTTCTGGAACCGGGCGAATTGGCGGAAGTAGAAAGCGCGCGCAAGGAATACCTTGGCCGCGCGTTTGTGAACCCCAACTCAAAAATTACCGCCCGGATCTACAGCCCTTCCAAAGAAGGCGTTGACAAGGGTTTTTTCAAGAGCAGGATCAGAAAAGCCATACTCGCCCGCTCTGACTATGATCTTCATCGGGAATCGGCCAGACTTGTTTTTGCCGAGGCGGATTTTCTGCCCGGACTCATCATCGACCGTTTTGTTGGCTGGCCTTTGGAAACCATTGAGGCCTCCGTTAAGGAACGGCCTATAACTTTCCAGAACGCCGCGGTTTTGGGCCCTCCCGGTTCCTGGCTTTCTGTGCAGTTCCTGGCTTACGGAATGGACGCGCGGCGGGAATTAATTCTTGACGCCCTTGAAGAAGTTTTGGCCGCGCCCCTGCTGCCCGGCATGGAAGCTCTCGGCGCTCCTACGGGCATTATCGAAAAGTCTGGCGCAAAGGTCAGAGAGCTGGAGGGGCTTCCCCTGCGCGAGGGGTTAGTCCGCGGAAATTTTCCGCCTTCGGGTATAGTAATCTTTGAGAATGATCTGCCTTTTGCGGTGCATCTGGAAGAGGGGCAGAAGACAGGGCACTTTTTGGATCAGAGGGATAACCGACGTCTGGCGGCCGCCTGCCTTTCCGGGCTTTCACTGGAGGGAGAAAAGGCTCCCAGGGTCCTCGACGCGTTTTCCTACACCGGCTGCTTCGGAATTCACGCCGCCAGAGCTGGAGCAGGATCGGTAGACTGTGTGGATGTTTCTACCGCTGCCCTGGAAACCATCAGGATAAACGCCGCCCTTAACGGCGTTAGTGATAAGATTAACACGGTGGAAGCCAATGTATTTGATTTTCTTAGAGCGGCGGAACGCAGAAAAGAACGTTTCGATTTAGTGATTCTCGATCCCCCGGCTTTCGCGAAAACCAGACCGTCCCTGGAGGACGCAATCCGTGGCTACAAAGAAATCAACCTACGGGCAATAACGCTGCTATCAAAAAAAGGCGGCGTCCTTGTTACTTCTTCATGTAGTCAGGCGATGGACGAGGCCAATTTCAGAAGGATGATCACAGAAGCGGCGGCGGACGCCGGAAGGCGGCTTGTAGAAACAGACTTTCGCCGTCAGTCGGCGGATCACCCAATCCTGGTGGGCTACGATGAATCTTTCTACCTTAAATGCGGGTTTTACAGGGCAGTGGATTAGCTATTTAAAAAAGGTGACTGACATCATAAACTTAAGGGATTTTCTTGAAATTTTATCTACCCTTAGGGTTCTTAGCACAAAGGCACAAAGCTCACAGAGGAAAACATGTAATTTTTCCTTAAATTCTCAGCCTTTGAATCATGAAAATATTGAAGGATACATCGAAATTTATAAATTAAGCCGATAACTACCTTCGGTTCTTAGCCGTGTTCTTCGTGTACCTCTACCTTCGGTTCAAAAGGTGTCTTCGTGAGCTAAGAACCCGAAGGGTAGTTCTTCTGAAATGATTTTTAAATATTAATGTCAGAATATTTTCAACCCCATTATAAAACGAATGTAACGTCATCGCACCGGCTGACATCTCAATAAAATCAGGTGTTTTTATTTTGTACAAATCTAATAATGGCTTACTGTCATTGAGCAATTTGTCTATTTGAGAAATTTCAAATAACAATTTCGTTTTTAATGTGTTATCCAAGTTCAATTATCTCCCCTAATGAATCAAGAAGGACATAAAAATCTTTACGTAAATCAAAATCTACAAGATCGACCTTGCTGGACAATTCCTTATCTAAATATGCGTTTACTCTAAAAAATTTTTTTGGGGGCAAACCTGTTATGCCTATATCTATATCAGAATTTTGGTGTATTTTGCCTGTAACCATTGAACCGAACAGGAAAACAGCCTTGCACCCTTCATTTTTAAGTAATTTTGTGGCTTTTTTAATGTCTTCCTGGTACTTTTCAGGTATTTTGTTTAATTCCATAGCTACATTCTTATAGAAACTCATTATTCGGTCAATATGCCGTCTTTTGTACAGTCGTAATTTACTTTGCAATTTGTAAAATACAGAACACTAGCTCGAAATTACCCCAAGTCCTTAGAGTTTTATAGAACGATAAGCATTATTTTTCGGCCAAGACGGTTCTCGAAAATACGGATTTTATCATTAGTCCGTGAATAGGCGCACTGTGTCTACACCATTACTGCGCGGAGATTTGTTTTGCTTTGATTTTTTAGGAAAAAAAGAAATTTATTTCACGCTAAAAGGTGACTGACACCCCGAAAAAAAACCTACGCTATTTCTAGCGCAGGTTCAAACTGGTGACTGTCACCCCCTACCAAACGATAGCCGCCAAACTGGTGACTGACACCCTCGAAGCCTGCGCCGCATACGCGGCGTCCCATTCTGCGATGAAGTCTTGGAAATCATCAAACAAATCCTGTCTTACCGTACCCCTCAATCCATTTTCGGAAAGCCTAAGATATTTGCTATCGCCGACCGCTGCTTTGCGCAGGGCGTCGAAGACTGTCCAGAGCGCCTCGTCCGTCACACCCGCCTTCTTCGGATCGCGGCAGGCAAGCATGGCGCGCGCCACTTTCATCATATCTTCTTTGCTTGCCTCGCGCAGGGGGGTGGTCATGGCGTTTCCGCGAACGATGCCTATTTGAAAGGCTTGCCCTGCATAGGCGCTAAGATCGTTATTGAACCAAGGCGTTACGTGGATTATTTGATTTGGATTGCTCCATGGATCCGTGGACGATATCATATATTCCGACTGCCTTTCTACCGCATCTTTCATATCTATGGTCATATCTGTGCCGGGATCGCGCATTTCAGTATAGAACCATGCGAGGTATTCTGTCAGCATATTGACGGCCGCGCATATATCTGGGCGCATCCCTTTCATTAAATTAAAAGCGTTGCCTCCATATTGAACCAGATGCATTGCTTCATGGGTAGGGTATTTGAACATGTTTTTGCGCATGTTAGCCCTGTCGTTATCATTGTATTGGCTATCGTCATAAAGTTCAAAAGCCATACTATAAATATACTCACTCAAATAAATTCTATCGAGTCTATCGGGCCACATCCATGCATTGGCGCCTATTTCATTCGACAAGATGGTTTTGATGTTGTTTGATTTGACGTAATTTGCCATCCATTCGCCGATATCTTCCCTCTCGGCATACATAAGCAATATAATATCTTTCAGCCATGCGATTTCGGAGTCGGATTTGCCGCTTTCGTTTAATATAGGATAATCGGCCGGGTTAAAGTTTGGAAAATCATGATAGCTGGTCGGAACATTCGGGGTTGTAGGGTTCGTAGGCTCGTTGCCGCCAGGATTGGTCGGCGAAGTGGGGAGAGTCGGGGAATCTCCACCCAGCATATCGCACGAGGTTACGTTTAAGAGCAGCACAAGCAGAATGGTGACGGTCACTAATTTTTTCATAGAAAAGCTCCTATAGTAAAAGTGGTTAAAAACAGATTTGCGGAGAAAAATTTTTAAACTGTTAGTATGAAAAATTTCACACGGGGGGGGGGGGGGAAAAAATTTT
>Ga0268262_10001818_pt1 | contig 25658 bp, 25 predicted proteins | sample TergutNc150P3_FD_190354 | JGI IMG/M metagenome (GOLD analysis project Ga0268262, IMG submission 190354) | Nasutitermes corniger P3 segment gut microbial community from laboratory colony in Florida, USA - Nc150 P3 (SPAdes) (version 2) | ecosystem: Host-associated > Arthropoda: Insects >... | reverse complement strand
AATGAATTACTGGATGGAAATAAGAAAGAAAATAACGATAAATGAAATGAAAAAATAACAAATGAATAAAAAGAGATTTTCAAAAACAACGAAATAATATATAAAGTACTTTTTCTGCAATCTCAACAGGTCTGTAACTGTACGCCGCCTTTCGGCGGCTAGGCTACGCAAAATACCAGTCGGGGCTGCGCCTTTGTGGTATTTTGCTCCACCACAGTTTTGCGGTCGCTGGAACGCTTCGCGTTCCTTTATCGCAACCGCAAAACCGTCACATACAGCCGGAACGTTAGGCGAAAGTTTGCCAAAATGGTTAATGGAATATTGACAAAAGATTATTTTCAATTAAAATTAGGCTATAAGAGGGTATTATGAAAATTATAACAATATGTGGAAGCCTGAAATTTATTGAAGAAATGAAATATCATGCTGAAAAATTGGAATTTGAAAATAATTGTGTTTTGAGTGTAATTTATCCAACAAAAAGTAAAGAATGTTACACAGAAGAAGAAATACATTTTCTACAAAAAGCCCATTATAAAAGAATAGATATATCCGATGCAATTTTTGTTGTAAATAAAAATGGATATATTGGAGAGGCTGTAAGGGCAGAAATAGAATATGCAAAAAGAAAAAATAAAGAAATAATTTTTCTTGAAAATTAAAACAATTAGTTTTGATTTAGGGTATACCCTTGTTTGTTATGGACATCTTCTTAATTGGTCAAATAATTATAAAAAACTAATTGAAAAAGGATTTTATTCAATATATAGGACTGACAAAAAGAAAATTATTGAGAGAAATTATCAATATTGAAAAGCCCTCAAGCAACGGCGACTACTATCTTCCGTTTACGTCAGTATACTTTAAACGCGGCTGGACACATTTATATGCGGGGCGAATAATCCTGCCGCCGGCGATAATTTCTTCCAGACGATGAGCGCACCATCCGGCTATTCTGCTTATGGCAAAAATAGGGGTATTTAAATCTTGCGGGATGCCGAGCATTTTGTAAACAAAGCCTGAATAAAAATCTACGTTGGTGCAGATGTCCTTATCAGAGCCTTTCACTTTCTTAAAAACAATCGGAGTAAGTTTTTCTATAAGGCAGTGAAGGTTAAATTCTTTTATCATTCCTTTTTCTTCCGCCAGCGCTTTTGCTTTATCGCGTAACAGGATTGCGCGCGGGTCTGTTATGGTGTAGACCGCGTGTCCCTGACCGTATATCAGTTTTGATCCGTCATAGGCTTCGCCTTTAAGAATTTTTTCAAGGTAGTCTGACACTTCTTTTTCGCTTTCCCAGTTTTTAACATTCTTCATGATGTCGTCCATCATGCCGATTACTTTCGCGTTTGCTCCGCCGTGTTTTGATCCCTTTAGCGAACCGACGCCGGCGGCAATCGCGGAGTAAGTGTCTGTATCGGAAGACGAAACAACATGCACCGTAAATGTGGAGTTATTTCCTCCGCCGTGTTCAGCGTGAAGAACAAGGGCAAGGTCTAATAACTGCGCTTCGTATTTGGTGTATTTTTTATCCTGTCTTATAAGCGAAAGAACCGTTTCTGCGCTTGATACCGACGGATCAGAGGGGTGAATAATTAAGCTGTCATGTTCAAAGTGATGTTTTTTTGACATATAAGAATACGCGGCAACCGCGGGAAGACGCGCGATGAGTTCTACGCACTGGCGCAGAACATTTTCAGGCGTTTGATTTTCCGGATCTTCATCATAGGCGTACAGGGCGAGTATGGAAGACGAAAGTTTATTCATTATGTCGCGCGACGGGACTTTCATAATTACGTCTTCAACAAAGTTTTTTGGAAGGACGCGGTTTTCTCCTATCAGCTTATGAAAGTTTTCAAGCTGATTTTGATTCGGCAGTTTTCCAAATAGAAGAAGATATATTGTTTCCTCAAAACAAAAACGGTTGTTTTTTGACGCTTCGTTTGTTATTTCTTCAACGTCAATTCCTCTGTAGTAGAGTTTGCCGGGAATGGCTATTTTTTCACCTTCGTCTACAATGTAGCCGTGTACGTCGCCGACTCTTGTAAGACCGACAAGTACGCCGGTTCCATCGTCGTTACGCAAACCGCGTTTTACGCTGAATTTTCTAAACAGCTCGGAATCAATATAATCATTGCCGGATATTTCGGACAAATGTTCTTTTAAATCGATCATACTTTACTCCCGAATTATGTTAGCGCCGCAGGTTTGCTTGACGGCGTTATCATCTTCCTCTTTTTTCTACCGTTCCGTTTGAACGGGCAATGAATACGACAGGCGGCTTCCTTGTAAAAAAACCATTTTCTACAACGCCCGGGATGTTATTTATTTCTGTTTCCATTAATTGCGGGTCTACCGGAGAATTAAAGCGGATATCCAAAATCAGGTTACCGTGTTCTGTGATTACAGGTCCCGCTTTTCGTACCGCTTCCCTAATTATAACATTTGCGCCTAATTTTTCAAGCGCTTTTGTTACCTGCACTCTTGCCTCCGGAACAACTTCCACGGGAACGGGAAAACCGCCCCCCAGGCGCTCCGTCAATTTTGATTCGTCCACAATGATAGCGTACTCCGCGGAAGCATACGCGGCTATTTTTTCAATTAAATGAGCGCCGCCGCCGCCTTTAATAAGACGGTTTTGCGGGTCTACTTCGTCGGCTCCGTCTATCGTTAAATCCAACCCCGCGGAAAGTTCGCGCGAATTCAATGTAAAAAAAGGAATCTGCAGTTTTTCACATTCAATTTCCGCTTGAAAACTTGTGGCGAAAGCGCGAATGTCCCGTAACGTTCCCTGCGATAAAAGTTCCCCTACTCTGCGAACGGCGTGAATGGCGGTAGAACCCGTACCAAGACCGAGTTTCATGCCGCTTTTTACCATTTCGTCTACGGCGGTTTTCGCCGCCGCTATTTTCATTAACCTGACGTTATCTTGTTCCATTTATTATCCCCTAATGAGTCTATATGTTTTTTTGGTATTTCTCTTCCAAAGAAATTATTATATTGAAAACAAGCCTGACGTATAACCATATCGTAACCGTTAAGCGTTCTGCATCCTGCATTGGCGGCTCTTTTTAAAAAAGGAGTCTGTGCGGGAGTATAAATTAAATCCATTACCGCTTCTTTTCCCGTAAAATTGTAAAATTCCGCCGGGTCCGATACATCATAACCTTCCATGCCGACGGAAGTGGTTTGAATTATTATATCATTGTATTTGGACATAAAATTTGCGCCGTTATTGTCCAGTCCGCCCCAGCGAAAATTGTACAGTTCCGCGATTTCTCTTGCCTTATTCGCAGTACGATTTAAAATCAGGGCTTTCCCGCCCATATTGAAAACTTCCGCCGCTACGGCGCGCGACACGCCTCCCGCCCCTAGAATAGTTATTTTCAAGTGTTTTAAATTTTTCCTGCCTAAAAAATTTAAGAGCGACGATGAAAACCCGGAGTAGTCGGTATTATCGCCAAACCATATATCATCTTTGCGGTACAAAGTATTACACGCTCCGATCGCCTTTACAATTGCCGACTTTTGCTCAATATACGGAAGAACCGTTTCCTTGTAAGGAACGGTGACCGAAAGCCCCTGTATATCGATCTCTTTCGCAAGTTCCATAAAATCATCTATGTCTGTTACCGGAAACGGGGCATATACGGCATCAACCTCTTCAAGATTAAAAATAGTGTTAAAAAACCACGGGCTTACGCTGGATTTTAACGGGTTGCCTAAAACGCCGTATACTTTTGTTTTTTTTGTTATTCTGCGAAAATGGTACAATTCAGAAAGCTCTTTTACATCCAACTGACCGGGAGCGCCGGGGATAACGCTTTCAGATAACGCGCTTGAGTAAGTTAAAAAAGAGCCGAATTTTTCCGAAAGAATTCTTGAATAAATTCCGTAGTGTCCCATGCAGATAAGAATTTTATCCTGATTGGCAAAAGAACCGGAAGCGTTAAAAACATTTAACACATCGCGTGTGGATTTTACTGCAACCGCTATTTTTATTATTTCATCACCCGCGTGTTTCATTGATTTTATTTTTGAAGGAATGTCGGTAATATGCCCTTTTAAATCATGACATGAACGGATAATTCTTGTTCCGAATGTGCGCGCCGCTTCTTCAAGGCTTGGCACGTTAAAATCTTCTTCGATATCAACGTACGCAAAGTTAAATCTGCTGTCGGCATTTGCGTAGGCAAGTCCGTTGGCGAGTAATTTTAATCTTGCGCCTTCGCCGCCTGTAAAATAGCCTCCGTCAACATCGCGCCTGACTGTCAGAATAACGGGAATACCCGCCAATTCGGGAAACCGGCGTATGTATAAACGCTCTCCCGCGTCGAGACAGTCTACCCGTAGCTCGGCTAAATCGGCATATTTGCGGTATTTACTCAATAAATCAACATCCTGTTTGATGGTCTTGCCTGTAAGGCATAAACAAATCTTTGACAAAAACTCCCCCTAAAAATCGGGACGGTAAATATAGATTGCCGTAACCAGTCCCGTATTGTTAAAATTTACCCTTAACATTAAGGGCCAATTCTTGCCGTTTATCGCAAGGAGCGCGTAATCTTCCTTGTCTACGGCGTTGTTTCCAAGAACAAGTAACGCAACCGCTTTTTTATCGCCGTTTGAAATACCGTGCGTAGAAGCTAATTTTACCTGCCAAATTCGATCCCTGTAAATATAAAAATCGGCGCCGTTATATTGAAAAACAACGTCGTCCTGCCACGGCTCAGGACCTCTTTCGCAAATAACCGATCTTGGCGGACCGAATTTAGTCAAAAGATCAGCCATCATCATACCGACAAGAGAAAGCTGTTCGTCGGAATCAAGACCGGCGTAAATAGGCTGGTTTTGCGCAAAAAGCGAAAAAGAGAGAAAAAGCAATAAAAGCGTAAAAAACCGCCGCTTCATATTTTATTTTACAGGAAGACAGGCTTTCTCTACAATCCGTTAAATCTACCGGTAATTAATTCTTTAATTTTGTTAACATCCATGTATTGCCGTTGACCTGTAATATCCCGTAGGAACTGACCCATACGTTAACGCCGGGGCGTACCGGGAAAACAGATTCGCCGTTTTTAAACGATAACGGCTCGGCGAATGGGGAAGTTCCGTACCACAGACCGGAAGGGACGGGTATTTTTTTGGGTTCGGTTTTTTCGGGGACAAGACGGCGTTTATCGAAGTTACCGCTGATGGTTTTTTCCGCTGCGGAACGCCAATTAATCAGCCAGGGGTCTTTGCAGACATCTTTATTCAAGGTATTTGCCTGAAAAAGCTCCCTGAATCTGGCCCAGTCAAAATTGGCGGGTATTTTAACGGGCTTTTTGCCGTAAGCAAGGGCAAGTTCCCGGTAAAAAACGACGTCATGCCCCGCCTGCCAGCTAAGCCGGATAGTGTTTTTTTCCGTATCAAAGGGAAATAACGCGCCGGCAGGCATAAAAACACCCGGATTTATGTTGTGTTTAGACCAATAAGGACGGGCAATAATCGGGTTTACCCAAGTATTCGCTATTTCTACCTCCAAATTTGCGCCGGATTCCACATCCACCGTGCGAATTTCGCCGTTTGGGTCTGTCCATTCTACCTGCCAGCGCGGTTCGCCAAGCAGGGAAACCCAGGATTCGGGCGGTTTTGGCAATTCCAGGGTATACCGGGAAGGGCAAAGATCTCCGCAACAAACAAGTTGAAGAGCCGAAACAAAAACAATTGTCAGGATAAAATAAAAGTTTTTCATACCTATATATGGGTTGAATATGCTCTGGCGCTTGACCGAAAATAAAAGTTTTCCATATATTTGACATATTTGACATTTGAATTTTTTGTCAAAATACACGATAATTAATATAACATGGCGGAACAAGGACTATCTAACTATATTGATACGCTTCAGCAGACTCTTATTGCAAAGAAAGATGCGCTGGAAAAAACTGAAATGGTAAAACTAAAGGACGAGCTTAGGATATATCAAGTTTCGTTCGCTTCTTTGTACAATATTTATCTTAAAAAGAAAGTAATAGACGAGGATCCTTATAAACAAGATACAAAAATCAATGAAATTGAGGTTCCGGACTCCAGTGTTATGCCGGAAGCAAGGAAAGTAGAGCAGCTTTCCATCAGACTCTCGAATTTTGACAACCAGCTTGACTATTTGGTCAATTTTTACCAGTTAAACGTGGATTATCTTAATCTTGACCGTATAAAACGTATTGTCGGACTTATTCGGTACATAGATTGGGTTAGTTTAACGCCGGACTCCCAGTCTCCAATGACCAAACTGGTCTCGGAAATAACCAGTCACGCAAAAGTCGGCGTTGATCCGCTTACCCTCAGTATTATAGGGGAAAGTCTTTCTAAATTGTCAAAAACAACCGCCTCTTCAATGACCATACTTAAAGATCTCAATATCTACTATAGAGAATCATATAAACTTAGTGTCCGCTTGAATGTTACAAAAGATATGTCCGCCGGGGAAGCAACTATTGAGAATATTAAGAAAAAAATGCATTCCGGAATGCCGGGTTCTCCCTTTTACAAGGAATTAATAGATGAAATCATTAAAGAAGATTATTCCGAAAGCAGTGTAGATCTTCGCGATACAGTACTGAATACTTTAAGGGTAGTTGATAACAACAAACAAAAAGCGCAAAAAGCGGTTGTGAATTATAAATTGATACTTCTTGACGGAATTGTTGTTATTGGCGGCGCGACTAAATCTATTACCGAAATCATCTCTAAACTGCAGGAAAATCAAGCGGTGCTGGAAAGCCGTAAGAAAACATTTTTTGAGGCGGTAAAAGAATTAATCAGGCAGATTACCAATGCCGAGCCGGAAGAAATTATCTACAATGTGGAATCTTTGGATCCTACAAAAGGTATTCCCGTTAAAGAAAGGGTAAATTATCATCAATTTATGGATGAGTTGGAGAAAAAGAATAAAATTTTAGCCAGCTTTGTACACGGTCCCGCGTATAATAAACTTGCCAATATGACAGAAGATCAAATTATTGGTTATCTGGAAAAAAATGTTAAAGACATGCAAACCTATCACAGAATATTAACTTCTCTGGATGACTTTTTTAAGGCAAATGTACAACCGGAAGCTCGTAATAAAATAAAGGGTATTAAGCCTGAATTATCACAGTTAAAAAATACTTTTATAAAAGCCAACCAACTGCGGTATGAGTACAGCGCTCAATTGGAAGCGGACGAGCAGATGAAACGTCTGGGAGCCGCACCCAACACGCCTCCTCCAGTTCCCGGCGCTGCTCCCGCTTCAACTTCCGCGGTCGCGCCGCCTACGTCGGGAAAATCTTAGTAAACTACCGTTGTATACGGCGTAAAAACTGCCAAAATATGTTTTTTTTTGATATAATTAAATACCGATATTATAGAATAAACAGGTAATAAGTTGTCAACTTTTATAAAACCGCTTGTTGCGTTAGTAATTTCCATTCTCTTGTTTGCCGGGCTTATCTTTCTGGCAAATGGAGACTTATTGGATTTTGTGGAGACTTATTTTTATAATCCTTCGGTTGTCAATTCTTATGTTAAGGAAAACGCGGTAGACGCGCGGATAGTTCAAAATCATATTAATAACCTTAAGAGTAAATTTTACGCAACCCTGACAGTACCCGCTATTCGCGGCAGTTTTTTATATAACCAGAGTCCCAATGATATTTTTGAACGTTCAAAAATATACGGAATATTGATGGAATCAACAACGGGGCTTCAATCGGTGCAGTTTGTGGACAGCAATGGGATAAGGATTCATTATTCAACTTCCGCGCGCGATATAATGAGTCAGGATCAAAAATCGACAGCTTATCGAAATTACAGCGAAAACCCGGCGTCCCTGCCTTATGAAATTGTCAGCGTTGAAGACGCTAATCACGCCAAACTTACAATGGACGATCAAAACGACAGAATTATTTTTTCATTCCCTTTTAGGGATTCAATGGACGTTTTCCGCGGAACTGCGCTTTTTTCCGTATCAATCAGAGCGTTTGCCGAAAGACTTATCGAAGCGAGGCGGTTAAAAATAAGCGACAATGTTTCTCTGATAAGCGAACCTGCGGGAATTATTTTGGGAAGTCCCGAAACGTCAAAAGCCGCTATTTTAAAAAGAGTCGCGGAGATTTGGAACGAAGGTATTCAAGATTATATTACTCTTGACGCGGAAGATTCCGGGGCGGCTTTTTCTCTTATTTCGGCAAAAACGGATCAAAATTTATTTTTTGGCCGTTTAGTTAACAGTTATTTATTTTCAATTTCAGAGCCAATGAAGCTGATTTTAAATGTTTCTATTTTTTTGACATTTTTCCTGACGTTCTTTTTCCTGATAAATCTAAAACCCAATCCCGCGGCGGTTGTACGCAGCCGCATAAAACGTTTAAGGGAAAGTTTTTTTGAACAAATAGGCGATGATAAATCTGTTCAGGAAAAGGCAAAATTGGTGCTGGAACTGGAACAGCGTCAGGATGAAATTTACAGTCAGTTAAAGCGCGGTATTAAATTAAACCGCCGGTTGGAAGCGGTTCTTAACAGTATTATTGATAAATCGTGGGAAGAAATGCTGGTCTATCTTAAAGTCAGCAGTGGTCATGAATTAGCGGTTATTCACCCTGTTAAGGGTATTGCGAAGAAAGCGGAAGCCAAGACAGAACAAAAAACAGAAGAAGTTGACATAATAGATGAAATAGAAACTTTAGAAGCCGAAGAAGTTGATACAATTACGGAAGCCGAACCGCTGGAAGAAATTGACGAAGTAGAAGCGATTGAAGAAGCTGAGAAAATTGAAGAAATCGAGGAAATCGAAGAAGCAGAGGCGATTGAGGAAATTGAGGAAATCGAAGAAGCACAAGCGATTGAAGAAATCGAAGAAATAGAGAAAATTGAAGACGCAGAGGAAATTGAAGCGTTAGAAGAAATCGAAAATATTAAACCGATTGAATCAGAAGATCTGCCCAATAAAGCCGAAAAACCAAATATAATTGACATTGCTCTCCGCGCCGCCATGGAACCCAAACCCCGCCGCGGAGGACTTTTTAGGCGCGCCAGTAAAATCAGCGAAAAGAAATTTTCCGTTTCCGCCGGCAAAGGGCTTCTAAGCAGGGCAAGTAAAAAAGCGGCAAAAAAAGCCGCCGCCGGCAAGGGTCTTTTGGCTCGCGCCGCCGAGCTTGAAAAGCCCGCTTCCAAAGGCAAGGGACTTCTTGCCATTGCAAACAAATTGGCTTTTAAAGGCAAAGGACTTTTGGCTTATGCCAGTGAAATAGAAATACAAGATAACAATGAAGAAGCTCCGGATTTAAATATTGACGTAGATATAGTATCGCCCTTTTCGGCTATGTTTACGTCTTTATCTGAAAAAGGCAATTCGGCTTAGCCGAAATTATCAATAACTATCTGAGTAATAAACGCGGGTTAGTGGCGGCTCCGTTTTTGTAAACTGTAAAGTGAAGGTGAGCCCCGGTACTCTGACCTGTATTGCCTACGTCTCCGATGCGCTCTCCCTGGGTGACATAAGAGCCTGTTTTTGTCCTGATTACATTCATGTGTCCGTAGAGGGTGCGATACCCTGAGTTGTGGCTGATTAATACATAATTGCCGAAAACAGTGTCATATCCTACCGCGCTTACCCTTCCCGCCATCGCCGCCCTGACAGGCGTGCCGGTACTGCTTTTAATATCAATCCCGTTGTGAAGCTGACGCCGGTTTTTGTTAAAGGGGTCTCTTCTCCAGCCGAAGAATGATGTAATATTGCCGCTAACAGGCCACATAAATAAATCGCCGTTAATTTCCTGAAGCGTTGACCAATCAAGCCGCGCTCCGGGAATAAAAAGGTCTGTTCCCGGCGTTATTTTGTCGGAAAAAAGCTCATTAACGGTTATTATGGCATCAATATTTGCTTTGTATTTTTGCGCTATAACGCTTAGGTTTTCACCGCTTTTGACAGTGTGGAAAATACCGTCCTGATTCGGGATTTTCAGCACTTTTCCTATCTGGAGAAGGCGGGTATTGGTTATTTTGTTTACAGAGATAATTGAATCCTGATTTAAGCCGAATTTGATGGCAAGACTGCTGATGTTTTCGCCGCTTTGAACCACATGGGAGTCGCAGAATAGGATAGAGGATTTTGAGACGGTTTCAGGCTCCGGTATGGATTCAAGAGAAGCCTCGGTTAACATAATGTCGGAATTTTCCTCTGAAATAAGTTCTTCCGCCATGTAGCCGCCGCCGATGCCGCGTTCATCAGTAAAAAATTTTTGGAGATTAATATATTGACCCGGGTTTACCAGAAAAGCCAGACATAAGGCTGATGAAAGCCAGAAAATATGTTTTTTATTTTGATCCGTTAGTTTCAGGGTCATCATATAATGAATATTAATATAATTTTCTCCATTATGCAATATAAAACGCCTAAACAGAGGCGTCATTTTCCAACATTTTCAGTAAATCCCTTATTTCCGCCGCCTGCTCATATTCCTCCTCGGCGACAGCCTGTTCCAGTTGTTCTTTAAGCGATCTATATTTATCATCGGTATCTTCTTCTAAGTCATTTATAAAGAATGACAGGGGAACGCCGGTTTGTTCTATTATAGAAGAAGCCAGATAAATAGGGCATTTTTTGCGGGTGGCAATGGCAAAAGCGTCGGAAGGGCGGCTGTCCAGTATTAGGGGTTTTTCCTTGGTATATTCGCCGCCTGTTATTACAAGCCGGGCATGGAAAACATCGTCTTTTAGCTCATAAACCTCGACTTTTTTAACCGATAGGTTTACATTGGCAAGCATATTTAAAAACAGGTCGTGGGTATGCGGTCTGGACATGCTTACCCCTTCTTTACCCATTAAAATTGACTGCATTTCCAAAGTACCGATAAAAATGGGAACGGCAATTTCCTTGTCTTTAGGCTTTAACAGCAGAGCGTTTCCGTGACTTGTTTTGAGGACAGACCATATATCGCTTAAATACATTGTTTTCAATTTACTTCTCTAACTAATTAATTTTATAAAACCGTCAAGAAGGGCAAGCCCGTCTTTATTTATATTACAACCGGAAAATTCATGAGACCCAAAAATATCCTGTGTCTGTTTTAAGAACGATTGTCCCTTTTCTTCCGCCTCCGTAATAATGCCGGATGAGGTAAGCGCTTCTATAAAGTCTTCCACTTCCGGGGCGTTTGTACCGTTCATCTTGGCTGAGTGAAAATAATAAAAAATCAGATCCCGTTTTTCCGGGTATTTATGAATAAACAAAAGAACAGGGAGGCTTTTTTTCCCTTCGACCACATCGTCCCCCCGCTTTTTCCCCGGTATTCCCGTCGTCAAATTTTTTACGTCGTCCAGTATTTGAAAACCCAATCCCATCATTTCCGCCGCGTCGCCTAAAACCTGAACCGCTTCCACGGGTGCGTCCGCGGAATACGCGCCCAACTCTACGGCTAAACGCGAAAGGCTTCCGGTCTTCATTCTGCACATTGTATAATACTCGTCTATTGTCGGTACTGTGGAAATATTCCGATGCCAATTTATATCCATCGCCTGTCCTAAATGGAGTTTTCTCATGCAATCCGTCCAAAGTTTGTAAAGAAGTTCTTTGTTTTTTAAACTGCATGAATCAATACAGCATGTTGATAAAAAGTAAAAGAAAGAACCGGAATTTACCGCTGTATCAACGCCGAAGGTTTTATGAATAGCCGGCTTGCCGCGCCGTTCATCGGATTCATCTTCTATGTCGTCATGAATCAAGCTTGCGTTATGACAAAATTCAAGCAGGGGAGAAAGCTGAACGGCGCAGTCTCCGCCGCCTAAGGTTTCGCAGACCAGAGTCATTAACAAAGGACGCCAGCGTTTGCCCCCGCGCGAGAGGATATCGCTAAGCGGCGCAGTTAGAAATTGAGCCGAATCCGCGTTGATTTTTCCCCCGATACCGGGAAATATTTTTTCCGCCCAGAGTGAGTCCGCGGTTTCAGGCAGCCAGCGTCTTAGCTCTGTTTCTATTTTTTCTATCCTTTGTGTATACTCTTGATCCATAAAACTATTATAATGGATTTTAATGGCAGATTACAAGAAACCTGATTACTGGCAGCAGAAGGCGCGTAAGGAAGGGTATCCCGCCCGTTCTGTTTATAAACTTAAAGAGATCGATGAAAAGTTCGATATTTTTAAGGTTCGCAAGTCAGGCGGCGCAAATGTGCGCATATTGGACATAGGAGCCGCTCCCGGAAGCTGGAGTCTTTATGTACTGCGTAAGTTTGCGGGGAAGGGTTTTCTTGCCGCCGCCGATCTTTCGCCTCTTTCCCGCGAATTTGACAAGGGCTTATTTGATGCCGATAATTTTTTCTTTACTCAGGGCGATGTTACTACTGCGGAGGTACGCGAGACGCTTTTATCAAAAAGCCCCTATAACGTAATTATCAGCGACGCCGCTCCCGGCACTACGGGGAATCATATAGTAGATTCCGCGCGTTCTTTGGAACTTGCAGAAACAGTTATAGAGTACGCGCAAAACGCGCTTGCTTCAGGCGGCAATCTTGTTGTTAAAGTTTTTCAGGGCGGCGGAGTAGACGCCGTTCTTAAACGTATGAAGACGCTTTTTACAACGGCAAAAAGTTATAAACCCGAAGCCTGCCGCAGTGAATCTGTGGAAACATATTTTCTCGGACTTGGGCGCGTTACTTAAAAAATTAATTAATGATGAAAAATATTCATTTTTAAATTTCCATTTCTTTATATTAGAAATTAAGGAGAATAAAAATGAAAAATAAATCATTAACAAAGAAGATTTTATTTGTTTTATGTTGTTGCTTTTTTGCGGCATGCGCGGTAACAAAACCAAACGATAACGACGCGCAAAATTCAAATTCGAGCGGTAAGACAGAATTTACCGGAGTAATATTTGACGGCAACAGCCACGGAAGTCAGCCTTTAGAAGGCACACCATATAGTTATGAAATATGGAGCGCCAGCGGGAATGATAATCGTCTTATTTGGTATGGACCGAATAAAGGCGGCGGCGCGGCTTTTAGAGCCGAATGGAATAACGCGAATACTTTCCTGGGACGAGTGGGATTATATTGGAATAAGGGAAAACCGTATACCGATTACAATAATCTTTTTTGTGATTTTGAATTTAAACGATCCGCCAATGGCACTGCAGGAGGTCATTCATATTTGGGAATTTACGGCTGGTCAAAAAATCCTATGATAGAATGGTACATTGTAGATGATTGGTATGACGATGATTTAATACAACCGTATAAAATAGGCGGCGGCGCGGCAAAAAAAGGCGAGTTTTCCGTAGACGGCGCAACCTATTACATTTATCTGGCGACAAGACCGGCGGGTTCCGGCAATATAGAAGGAAGCAAAGATCCTTTTCCTCAATATTTCAGCATACGTCAGAAACGCCGCCAGAAAGGAACAATTTCTATTACAGAACATTTTAAGGCATGGGAGAAAATAGGCTTAAAATTAGGAACAAACATGTATGAAGCAAAATTTCTTGTAGAAGCCGGCGGCGGAACCGGTTGGTTTGACGCGTCATATATTTCGTTTTATCAGAAAGATAAAAAAGAATAAATGACGAAAAATGTTCATTATTACTCCTTGATAAATTGTAAAAAATAACATGGTTTAAATCCATTAATTGGAAAATTTTCAAGGAGTTGCAAAGATGAAAGATTTGTTATTATTTGGTATAATATTTTTTGCCAGCTGCGTTTCGACAGCATGTATAATGCCTAGAAAGAAGGAGGGTAAAAAAGTGGAAAAAAAATCTCAAAATACAGGCTTGCCCGGCGTCAGAGAATTTACAGCTAATAGCGGCGGAAATAAACCGTTGGAAGAATCGCCTTACGGCTACGAAATGTGGGCGCAGGGCGGGAATAAAAACAAACTAATTTGGTTTGGACCGGAGCAGCGGGGCGGCGCTGCTTTCAGAGCCGAATGGAACAACCCTGATGATTATTTGGGACGCTTAGGTTTTTTCTGGGGTAACGGCGGAAAATACACGGATTACAAAAATTTATACGCGGATTTTACTTACACAAGATCAAAACGCAACACAGCCGGAAATTATTCTTATATAGGGATTTACGGCTGGGCAAAAAACCCAAACGCGGAAAAAGCGGAAGATAAATTGGTAGAGTATTATATTGTAGAAGACTGGTTTGGCAATCAATGGCAGTCGGACACAACTCCGGTTAACACAGACACGACAAAAGGTTCCGTAGTGGGCAGTTTTAATGTGGACGGCGCGGATTATGATATTATCAGAAATGTGAGAGTTCAAATGCCTTCGATAGAGGGACCCAAAACATTCGTTCAATATTTCAGCGTGCGCCGGACGCCGCGGCAGAGCGGGACAATTTCCATTACAGAACATTTTAAGCAATGGGAGAGTATGGGGCTGTCGCTTGGCAATATGTACGAGGCAAAGTTTCTTATAGAAGCGGCTGGCGGCGTGGGGTGGCTTGAGTTTTCATACCTTAAATTAACGCAGGAAGATAAGCCGAGAAACTCAAGTCTTTAGCGGAATTAATCCGGCTCCGGTTTATGGTTACATAATATAGAAAATTACTCTTTAAAAAGTAAATCTTTAGTATTAAACAACTCGGCAATGAATATAGAAAAAATAATATAATTTGTGGTATAATAATATAAAAAGGAGAAACAAGCGTTGATTTTTACTTTTATATATATTGTTTTTGCCTTAATTGCGTTTTTTCTGGGTATATTTCAAATTATAGGGAAAAACCAGCGCGGTACTTTGAACTGGTACTTTTTTGCCATTTGTATTGTAGTTGCAATTTCTACTTTTAACACCGGTATTATGTTTTATAAAGCCTTTTTGGAAAATGTGCCTTTGGGTGAATTAAGTTATATATTCAGCACATTAAATATTGTTTTGTCAACAATAAAAATCATGGCAGTTGCGTTTCTTTTTTCGTTTATTCTTAGTCTTTCAAAAATCAATTCTAAGGGAATGAAAAAATTACAATATGTCCTGCTCTTTGCCAATACCCTTACAGTTTTAGCGATATTTATTATTTTGTTTACATCCGCTAACGCGATTAATATTCTTTCTTCTAGTTTTTTTAATATATTTTCTCTTTTAATTGTTATTTTCTCTTTCTTTTGCCTGATTCTTTTATTATATAAATGGATAAAAACTGCCTCTTTAAAACGCGATCGTTTACAGGCAAAAACAATATCAATAGTCTCTCTTGTATCGCTTCTTTCTCTTGTCTGCCTGTTATTTTCACTTAATTCATATTGGATAGAACTTATACCTTATATCGGGATGTTGGCGCTTCTCTTTGTCTGTAATCATTACGCTAACCAATATAACAGTTTTAGTTTTAATATCTCCAACCTTGCCTCTTATGTTTATACGGCTGTTAAATTGCCCGTGCTTATTCTGAATGATAAAGGTAATATTATGCTTTGCAACGCAGCTTCGGAAAATTTTTTTAAAAAAACCGCTGAACAACTTACCTTGTTAAAATTATTCAGCCTGTTTGAACTTTCTGATAACCCGTTATCAGACGACTTAATATCATTACATTGCCGTAAAAAAGAAGAATCCGTATTCAACTGCGACGCTGTTTGCCGAGTTGATGGGCAGAAATGCCAAATCTCTTTAAATTATGTTTATGATAAATTTGACGAAATGATCTGCACCGTCGTTATAGTTACCGACATTACCGAAAAAGAAGAATTAATACGCCAGCTTAATGAATCTCACGCCAAAATCGAGCGTTTTTACATGGAATTGCAGTCCGAGGTTTACAAGCAAACTGAAAGCGTCCGCAATCTTCAAAAAGCGATTGTGTATTCGATGAGTGATTTGATAGAAAAAAAAGACGGCTACACCGGCGTACACACCCGACGTGTAAGCGAATATGTTACTATTTTACTGCGTGAATTGGTAAAGCGCGGTCATAAATTTACCGAATCGGAAATTGAAAGGATCGCGGAATCATCTTTATTGCATGATATGGGAAAAATCGCGATACCTGACAGTATTCTTCTTAAAAAAGGAAGATTGGACGAGGATGAGTTGGGCGTAATGAGAAGCCATAGCGCGAAAGGGGCGGAATCTCTGGAAAAATCAATGCAGTTTGCGAAAGATAACGACTTTTTGAAAAACGCGTTTATAATGGCTAAACATCATCATGAAAAATGGAACGGCACAGGCTATCCTGACAGTAAAAAAGAAAACGATATACCTCTTCTTGCCCGTGTAATTGCAATTGCCGACGTTTATGATGCGTTACGCTCCGAACGTACATATAAAGAGCCATTCAGCAGAGAAAAAGCAAAAACAATCATATTGGAAGAAAACGGACGCCAATTTGATCCCGAACTGGTTGATGTTTTCCTGACGGTAGAGCCGCTATTTGACGAATTTTGTAAATCTACCCAAAATAATTAAAATGATTAAAATTATTCATTTTTTATATATACGTTTTTGATATATTTATTATGTACTTTGGTATATAAATTATGCATCTTGGCAAATTGCGTATTCACAAAGTATATTATGCCGGTACAAAATAAAGTATGAGAAACAAAATGTATAATTTAAACGACGTTCTGGAAGGCGTTCTGGACAAAATCGAAAATAACCTCAAAGACGACATAAATGCCGATACTCTGGCTGATGATTTTTCCATGTCGTCAGTCCATTTACAACGGTTGTTTAAACAGAAATTCAAAAAACCGATAGGAACTTATATTCGCTCCCGTAAATTAACGGCAAGCATTATGGATTTGTTGTACAGCGGCTTAAATGTTCAGGACATTGCGTTGGATTACGGTTTTAGTTATGAGCAGGCGTATATACTCAGCTTCAGGCGTGAATTCGGGTTTACTCCAGGCGATTTACGCAGAAACAGACACTTGGTAAAAACTACGCCGTCGCTTAGGCCATTTGGTCAAACATCAATGTATAGAAATGATTTTTTAATTGGCAATATTATTAACGAAAATTATATGGACGACGCTTATTTTGACGTTATAAAAAGTCATTTTAATATTATCACTCCGGAAAACGACCTGAAACCCGTTTCGCTGACGACAAACCGCGGCGGCGCGTATAACTGGGCATACGCGGATCAAATGGTGAATAAGGCGATAGAAAACGGAATGCCTGTTCATGGTCATTGTCTGGTATGGCATGATTGGACTCCCGAATGGATGACCAGAGGAACAAGGGCGGAAGTAGAAGACAACCTTAAAAATTATATTACCGACGTATTAACTCATTTTCGCGGCAGGATTCATTCCTGGGATGTGGTAAACGAAGCGATAAGAGGCTATCTTTCCGCAGCCGATGCCGAAGACTGGAAAAAATGCCTGTATACCGATTCCCCCTGGTATCGCGTATTAGGCGCAAGTTACATTGAAACCGCCTTCCGTATCGCACGGGAGACTGATCCCGACATTACCCTTTATTTCAATAATAATGGATTGGATTGGCCTGCCCAAACAGAAGCGGTATGTAAAATGGTTAATGAAATAAACAGCCGGTATAAAAGAGAAACAGGGCAGAATCGTAACCTTATCGAAGGTTTGGGAATTCAATCCCATCACAGTGTCAAATGGTTCGATGAAAACAGGGTGCGAATATCTTTGGAAAAACTCTCCGCCTTAAACATTGAATTATCAATAAGCGAACTGGATATAAATTTCTCCGATTATTATGAAGGAAAAGGAAAGGACATCATCATGTCCGAATATGATTCCGCGTTACAAGCCATGATATATTCCCAGCTTTTTAAAATATACCGGAAATATTCCGATTCCATATCACGGGTGACCATGTGGGGTATTGACGATCACAACAGTTGGCTCTCCGCAGGAACTCCCTGCATTTTTGACCGCTACTTAAACCCTAAAAAAGCTTATAACGCGGTATTTGCTCCTGAAAAATTACAAATAAAATAATGGAGGCGCTGTGCCGCATAGTTGTAATATTTGCCTCCATTATAATTTCTTTTAAATACTCATCAGTTTACAAACCGTTAGCGTCTTCAATCAACGCGTTCCAGCTATTTTGAACTTTTTCAACTAACTGCGCCGGTTCGCCGTCATGATACCAGATTTCCCACGCAATGCCGCCGCGCTGGAGTCCGGGAACATGAAGATGATATTTCCACTGCCAATATTTCTGATCGCGGATCATTGCAAGCGTTTCATCAACCGCTCTTCTGTCCCTATATTTAGGATAAATTTCTTTTTTCCAGTCATCATCGGGAGGAGTTACCCAAGCTTGATAAGCCCAAAGAATCGCATCAACTTGTTCTTTTGTATATCCTCTGGCGGGAATTACTCTTACGTTTTCATCGTTAAATACTACATAATTTTTTGATCTGGGTCCTTTCGGCGGAAGAACCATGCCCCAATCATCTTTCATAGTATGAAGATCGTTTGTCGCAAGGTATTGCTGATCGATACGCATTGCGACTTTGCCGTCGTTAAATTCGGGAATAAACCAGTTCCACGGCGTCTTATCTCCGGGCGGTTTTGGCTTCATAACTTTTGCGTCTCTTAACTGCAAAAAAAAGCGGACAGCCTCAAGAAATTCAGGTCTGTTTGAAGCGTTAACAAGCATTCCGTTCTTGTCCTTATCAACATACATCGCGCCGTTACTTGAAACAAGAGCGTCCAGAATTTCAGAAGAAAGGTCGCACGTCATCGCGTATATATCTGTAATGCCGTCGTTGTTTACATCCCTTGTAAGTCTTTTTGCGATTTCAAGAAATTTATCCCATGTCCATGTTCCGGCTTTCTGAAGATCATAGAGCAGGTTGGGATCAAGACCGGCTTCTCTGAACAATCTTTTGTTAAAGAACACGCAAGCGGCGTGCTCGCTGCCGCCGTTTTCATCGGAAAAAGCATAAGCGTCCTGAGTGCGTCCGTTTTTAAAAGTAAATGCTTTTGTAACAGCCTTGTTCCATTCAAAGGGGGTAGTGGAAGCCCAGTTAACCGCTTTGCTTGAACCTACGGGATACAGAAGATTCTGGCGGTACAAGGCAAGCGCCCAATCCGGTTGTAACGCAAATATTGTAGCGGCAGGTTTTCCCGCCATAATTGAAGTAGCCGCTAATTGCGGCATTTCCTTCCAGCTTGCAATGTTCTTTTCCGACATAGTAAAGTTGTATTGCCGTAAAAGCCTTTTGCGATAATCAAGTTGTTTTTCCTGCCATTCACTGCCAACCCATTGGTTTGACGGCGGATTAGCGTTGGTATCGTAATATCTCCACCATAGACCAATAGAGATGTCCATCCCCCTAAGCGTTTTTTCAATTGCGGCGGGAGCCTTTGGAACTTGCTGTGCAAAAACAGAAGTAACATTAAAGAATATTACCGCAAGAATAATGCAAGCAAATAAAAAGATTTTCTTTTTCATTTTTCCTCCTAAAAAAATAATTATTATTTATGTTATAAATCATTAAAATTATTTATAAACATTTTCTGCCATTTTAAAAAATAAAAAAAAGCCGTCCGGAAAATCTGATTCCCGAACGGACTTAAAATAGAGGAAGATGTTGAAGAGACATCTTCAATAATGATTATAGTAATACTAAAAAAATAAAATTAACATTTTCTGCCATTTTTATATTCTATAGTTTGCCCTGTTTTACGAAAATTACCGGGAGTTATGCCAAACTCACGCTTGAAAGCTCTGATATATGACTGCTCATATTCAAAACCGTAATCCAGCGCAATATCCAGAACGTTTAAATCGGTATTAAGCAGATCATCAATACTTGCCGCCAATTTACGGGAACGAATGTAAAAACCAAGCGATTGATTAAACGCCAATTTAAACAATCTTTGCAAATGTCGTTCCGAAAGAGAATGTTTTTTTACGACAATATCTACATTGATACCGTCCCTGATGCCTTCCTCTATGTTGACTAATACTTTTTCCAGTAAATTATCTGTCTTTCCCATAATAATTCTTAAAAGGTTGTCTTTTATGCGTTTATCTATTTAAGAAGATTAAACGCAAACACTTCTTCTCCCATGTTAATAACGCTTTTAGGAATAGTTACGCTCTTTAGTTGGTTATTCGCAAACGCGCAGTTCCAAATAGAAGTAACGTTTTTAGGAATAGTTACGCTTGTGAGTTGGTTATTCGCAAACGAATAGCCCCCAATAGAAGTAACGCTGTCGGGAATAATTACGCTGGTTAGTTGGTTATTCAAGAATGTGATATAACTAATAGAAGTAATACAGTTAGGGATTGTTACGCTTGTGAGGCGGTTATTTGCAAATGCGCCGTCCCCGATATAAGTAACACTGTTAGGAATTGTCACGCTTGTAAGTTGATTATCCAAAAACGCCTCAAGCCCAATAGAAGTAACGCTGTCAGGTATGGTTACGTTGGTGATATTTCTGTTCTTGAACGCGGCGTTACCAATGCCAACAACCGGTTTATTCTGTATTTGAGGTGGAATTTTTATGTCTGTATTTTTCCCTGTATAACCGGTAATTATGACCGATTTTCCGTCGTTTGATTTTTTTACTGTAAAATCTTTTTCCGCGTCAAATTCCAGACCATAAGACGCAAAAACCAGAGCCGTCGTTAAGACAACAAGAAAAGTTGTTTTCTTAAACATAAATTGCCTCCAAAAAATTTTTATTGTATGCGCTGACAGCGCATTTTTAATATTATTTAGAAATAGTTTTAAAATAAATAAAATTATTTCTAAGATGCAAATCGGAATTACCAAAATGCAACAATATAAAAATGGCATAATGATTATTTTTATAATGAATATTTTCAATCATTTTTTGATAAAAAGCCAAAAATAAATTTCCAAACATTTTTAATCATTTTAAAAATGAAAGTTAAAGTCAAAAATAAATTTATGAACATTTTTGATCATTTTTTAAAACTGACGTATAGGTTAAAAAATATATTACCAAGATACAAATTTTTGATACTAAGATGCAATGTATATATAGATAAAAAAGACAAATAAAAATATAATGAATTATGATTCTTAAGCTTGAACAAGATTCAGAACAAAAAGATATTGAAGTAATAATTAAATATTCCCAAAAAAATAAAGTTGTCGAGCAGCTTTTCTCTTTATTAAACTCTGTTGATTTACAAATACCATGTTATTCAGACGACGGAGCGAAATTTGTTTACGCTTCTGATATTTTTTATATTGAAAGCGTCGATAAAAAGACGATTATTTGCTGCGAAAATGAAAATTATCAAATTAAAGACCGGTTGTATCAAATTTATGATAAACTGAAAAACTTTGGGTTTATCCAGATCAATAAGTATTGTATTTTGAACATAAACAAACTGGATAATATTAAAACACTGGCAAACAGTCATTTGGAAGCTGTTTTAACAAACGGTAAGTGTTTGTACGTAACAAGAAATTATCTTTCAAATATAAAACAAATATTATTGGAGAATTGATATGAAAAGAATCATTGTCAATATTTTATATGTTACCGGCACTGTATTGGTTATTTTAGCTATTTATCTGACAATTATTGGAAAGGAAACTATTTTAGTAAATAATATTTTTGAGATTCTTGGAGCAAGTATATTGATTAATGTCGGTATTACTCTAAGATTTAGAATTGAAATTCGTAATTTTATTTTAGAAAACATAGTCAATTTAAGTTATATAATTATTGTTCTTTTGGCGTTTAGGGCGATTTTTAACTGGTATAATTTACCGGTTTGGTTTTTTATTTTATTGGCGTTTATTATTTATATATTATCAATAGTTCTTCTTTTCCTTCAACTGTTTAAGAACAAAAAAGAAATAAATGAACTGCTGAAAAAACGCAGAGAAAAAAATACTGATATTTAAACAAATCAAGGTTGATTTAAAACAAAAATGATGAAATTTATTCATTTTTAACTTCATAAATATGTCATTTATAAATATAAGGAGATATTAATATGAAGAATAAATGGATTACTATTTTATTACTTATTGCTATTGTTTGCGGTTTTTCAAATTGCAGTTTTTCAAATTGCGGGACGTCAAAAAATACTGTCTCAGCCAAAAAAGAAAAAATACCCGCGCTTAAAGACGTTTACAAGGATTATTTCCTAATCGGAAATATCATCAACGGCAGGTATGTGGAAGGCGAATATTTAAAACTTATTACGACGCACTTTAACATCGTAACAGCCGAAAACCAAATGAAACCGGATCAACTTGCTCCGCGTCAGAAGGGCGGTCAATATAATTTTAAATATGCCGACGACTTGGTAGCGGAAATGGAAGGATACGGAATAGCTTTTCATGGGCATACTCTTGTATGGCATAAACAAACGCACGCGTGGATGACGACAGGAACGCCCGCGCAGGTTAGGGAAAATCTGGTAAATCATATTAATACGGTAATGACGCATTACAAGGGAAAAGTTATTTCATGGGACGTAGTGAACGAAGCCGTAAAGGAGCAGATAAATCCCGGAGATCAAAATTTAAGCTGGAAAACACAGCTTCGCGAGGATTCAGGCTGGTTTAAAGCATTGGGCGCGGATTTTATTGAATTAGCGTTTAGAACCGCAAGAGCGGCTGATCCTGACGCGGATCTTCAATACATTGATTACAATTTGGACAACCAAAGAAAAGCGCAGGTAACCGCTAACATGGTCAAAGACATTAATGACAGATACAAAGCGGAAGGCAACAGCAGAAATCTTATTGACACAATCGGAATGCAGGCGCATTACGGAGCTACGTATACCGACCCTTCCAATGTACGCGCTTCGATAAAAAAGTTTATAGACATTGGAGTAAAAATCGCAATCAGCGAGCTTGATGTTGAAATGAAACTAACGACCGGTAATTTTGGAGTTGGAAAAAATTCCACCATGCTCGATGTCGATCAGCGTGTTCAGGCTTTAGCTTACGCCCAGCTTTTTAACATTTTCAAAGAATACAAAGATCACATAACGAGGGTAACAATGTGGGATTTTGACGATGAATTCAGTTGGAAATCTTTTGGGAATCCCTGTCTTTGGGACGCGGAACTTAACCCTAAACAGGCGTTTTGGGCGGTTGTTGATCCAAACAAAACTTTACGCTTGTAAATAAAATGATGAAAAATATTCATTGTAATTAAAAATTAAAAAAAATAAATAATGTCGAAAAATGTTCATTATTGAATTTTAATTAGTAAGATTATTTTAATTAACAGAGACGTATGTTTCTGTTAATTATTTTTTTAAAGGAGAATCTTATGAAAAAATTGAGAGTCATTTTTTCTATTCTTGCGGCATTAGCTGTTTTGGGATGCACAAGTACAAGCGGAGGCGCAAAAAGCGGCGCAAGCAGCGGCGCAAAGAGCGGTAAAACCGCCTCCGGTGTCGCTGAACCTTATGTGGTTGATCTTAAATTGTTACCGTTCGTAAGGAACGTTAAACCGTTTACAAAACCAACTTGGGAAGATCATTTTATTCCTATACCGCCGCTTCCTAATTTTGATTATACCAAATATTCAAGGGTAACAATAACAGTAAAATTTCTTGACGCTCAAGGAAATGAAATACCGCCGGCTGACTCGATGAGTATTGTAACTCTGATTAATGACGCTAAAGGCGATTGGAGAGGACCGCAAGCGGAACCGGGTCCCAATACTCCTCTTAAAGAATTTAATGTAGGCGGATATTCAGGACTTGTTAACAAAGACAAAGGAGTAAGAGTCAGGCTTACCCAGCAGCCGGAAGGAATTCTTTTTGAGCGTAATCCCGGCGCACCTCAGGCTTATACCGAACTTACAGGGCTTATTTTCCACAATGGAAATTATTCATCTGAAAAATAAATAAGGGGAAAAAAGTAAAAATGTTGAAAAATATTCATTATCGAATTTGAATGTATAAGATTATTTTAATTACTTTTTTTAAGGAGAATATTATGAAGAAATTGAGAGTTATTTTTGCCATTCTTGCGGTATTAACCATTTTTGGATGCGCAAGTACAAGCGGAGGAAACAGCGGCGCAAAAAGCGGTGGCAGCGTTGCGCCTTTTGTAGTTGATCTTTCAAAACTGACAGCGGTAAAAAGCGAGAAAGATGTCAAGATCGAAGAGCAGTTACAAAGCGGTAAGTATCAAACACAGACAGCGTTAAAAAATCAAACGCCTTTTGTAAAAAAATGGGACGATTTTTATATTATACTTCCGCCATCCGCGCTTCCGTCAGATTTTTCCAAGTATACCAGACTTACAGTAACATGCAAGTTTTTTAACGCAAAAGGCGAGGAACTTGAGCCCGGTGATTCAATGGCTCAGGTAGCCTTGATTTACGATCCTAAAGGCGACCTTAGAGGTCCTGCGTCGGATCCCGGTCCCAATACCCCTGTAAAATCACAGAACATAGGCGGTTATTCGGGAATGATTCACAAAGACAAAGGCATAAGGATAACATTCAGTAAAGCACCTCAGGGTTTAATGTTCCAAAACGCTCAGAATGAAGAAGTTAAGTTTATTGAACTGACAAGTTTAGTTTTCCACAATGGAGACTATTCATCTGAGAAATAATTAGGGGCTTTTTGGAAAGTCATTATTTTTGGTTTTAATTTGAGAGCAAGGTAAAAAATGAAGAAAGAGACCGGCCTGAAGTCTCTTTCTTTTGCAGAGTCGAAACTCCTCCGCGCCTTGCTCTCTTTTTTATATCATACTAGAATAAAAAAAATAAAGCAATAAGAATATAAAAAAAAATATGAACAACTTATATGATTATTTAACAAAAGAATATAATGCGCAATTCTCCGGATGGGATTTTTCATATATAAAAGGACGCATGACAGAAGACAAACTCCCCTGGGATTATAAAAAAATTGTAGAAAATTATCTTATTGGAAAAGAAAGTTTGTTGGATATGGATACAGGCGGAGGGGAGTTTCTTTGTTCATTATCAAATTTGCCAAAAAATGTGCGCGCGACAGAAGGTTATGAGCCGAATATACCTGTTGCGGAAAAAAGATTAAAAGAAAAAAACATTCTTCTAAAGCCCATAAAAAATGATAGTGAAATCCCATTTGATAATGAATATTTTGACATTGTAATAAACAGGCACGGTTCTTATGAAATAAATGAACTCAAAAGGATACTAAAAAAAGACGGATTATTTATAACACAGCAAGTAGGCGGTCTTAACGGAATAGATTTTAATATGACATTCGAGGCAAAGACTCCGGATTATGTTGATTGGTGTTTAATAAAAAATATTGAAATGTTTAAAAATGCCGGTATGGAAATTACAGAGTGTCAGGAATACATTGGAAAAATGAGATTTACCGATATAGGAGCTATTGTGTATTATTTAAAATGCATACCATGGCAAGTAAAGGATTTTAGCATAGATAAATATTATAAAAAGTTGGAAATAATGAATGATATAATAGAAAAAAATGGTTATATGGATTTTGTTTTACATAGGTTTTATATTATGATAATAAAATAAAATAATATTCAAGGAAAGATAATGAAGATATTAATAATATTATTTTTTGTTTTCTCAATATTTGGCTGCGGAAGAAATAATATAGAATTGGATAAAAATGAAAAAGGTTATATTAAAATAATTGATTCAGAAAATAATTGTTATTTAGGTTATACTAAGTTAATTAATGAAGAAAAAGATAATTTAATTGA
>Ga0268262_10001817_pt1 | contig 25659 bp, 27 predicted proteins | sample TergutNc150P3_FD_190354 | JGI IMG/M metagenome (GOLD analysis project Ga0268262, IMG submission 190354) | Nasutitermes corniger P3 segment gut microbial community from laboratory colony in Florida, USA - Nc150 P3 (SPAdes) (version 2) | ecosystem: Host-associated > Arthropoda: Insects >... | reverse complement strand
AACGAAAGGGAGTTATTATATGAATACTAATCTAGTAAATATTATTAAACGTATTGTTTATGAGAAAGGAGAAAATATACTTTCTGAGCCTAAAATGCTAAATCCTTTATTCAAAGATTATGCAAAGAATGAATCGAAAGAAGAAAGAGAAGCTTTTGGAAGATGTATAGAAATAGGGGCATATAATGAATTAAAAACCGCTACTTCTGAAAATGAAAGAAAAAGAAGAAAAGCAACAATAGCAAATCAATTGTATTCCAAAACAGGAAAAGAAAAAAAATTATTCTTGGATTCCCTTGATATTTTGGAAGCAGTTGTATTTAAAACCGCACAAAATACCATTCTTTCATCAAACATAAATAAATCACCTATTAATAATGTGAGTAAAACAAAAAAAATTAGTAAAAGAACAGTTGCTTTTGGTATCGCCGGAGCGCTTGGCGGAGGTATTGGAACACTTATAACTGAGATATTTATAACAAATGATTATACAACAAATATTCAAGTTATTGTTGCAATGGCTATATGGGCGGCATTTATAGGTATGTGTATTTCTATTGGATTATTAATAGCACAAAGTATTTATCAAAAAAAGAAACCGGAAATAACATTGCTAATAAAAACAACATTAATAGGTTTTGGGATGGGTGCAATTTCCGGCGCAATTGCCCAATTTATATATGGTTCTATTTTTAATATAGAAGACATATCATATATAGTTGTTGAAGTTATAAGGGCATTATGTTGGGGGATAATGGGTATTGGCGTTGGTTTAGGAGTCTCCTTATTTGTTCCTAATTATCCTAAAAAAAGGGCAATAATTGCCGGATTTGTGGGTGGATTTATAGGGAGTATCTTCTTTATTATTTTAGCGAATACTCTTTCAGAAGTAGCAGGACGATTTATCGGATTGGCAATTTTAGGTTTCTTTATTGGATTTACTATTTCAATAATAGAAGAAGCTCTACGCGAAGCATGGCTTACTGTTATTTGGGCAAAAAACGAAACAAGAACAATTTCATTAGGTAATAAACCAATTATTTTTAATTCATCAACCGGGGCAGATATTTATATTTCTAGAGATACTGTTCCACCGGTAAATATTACAGTACAAATTGAAAATTCCAAAGTTGTCATGTATGACAAACAAAACAATCAACGTAGAGAATTGCAAAATGGAGAGCGGATTGACTTTGGGAAGGTTAGTTTTGTGGTTAATGTTAAGAAATAAGACTACCCGATGGCAAGCAGTTACCAAATTACGCAGTAATTTTTGTTTTATACTTCTTGAATTTTTATTGGTGGCTTAATATAAACATTAATTTTTTTACTATTATTATTAATGTCAAATTCTAACTTGTCTTTATCATTATTAAAATAGGCTTCTAGTTTGTGTCTGCCATTTCCAACATTAAATATCATTTCTTCTCCATTTTCTATTTTAAATATTTTATCATCAAGTCTTATGTCAACTAATATTGCTGATCCAAAAACACCTTTTAATCGAGAAATTTTTAATTGATTTTTTGATAAAGGAATAACAGGATCGCTTTTTTTTAATTCTTTATTATCACCTAATGATAAATCACCTTTTATTATTTTTTCAATATCTGTTCCTTTTTTTTCAAAAATTGTACCACAATAAGGGCAAGCTTTCCATTCGGATGGTATTTCTTTACTGCATTTTGGGCATTTTCTCTCTTTTTTTTCTTCAATTTTCAGAATATTATAAAGCATATCAAAAACGCCAGATGAAATTTCTTCTTTAATAAAATACTCTTCACTTAATATTTTTATTTGTAGTTTTTTGCAAATTGTAATATCATCTGCGCTATCAATAGCTTTTGGAAATCCGGCTTCAAGGGCTTGGAGAAGCAAACGGCTTTCTTTTTTATATTCGTTGTGGGTATAATCTGTTAAAAATGATTTACATTTATTATGGTTAAATAATATTTCTTTGCCTTGTTCAGAAACGAGTTTTTTAAGAATATCAATAAATTCTGTATTCATATTTTTTAATGGAAATGATGGTGATGATGTTTTGTATCTGAATTAATACCACCAGCATTGCTTATAATTAACAATAACGGTATTACAAGAGGAGCTAAGAAGAAATAAAAAACCGCTATATAAACTCCTTTCCATTTATATATTGTAATTGTTAAAATAATGTGTATTACCACAATAATGATAATTATTAATACCAGTTTACTATTTTCCATAAATTCTCCTTTTCTTTTGTTAACAAATCCAAATCAGGATACGTCCAATAATGAATTTATTTTCTTTCATATCAATTTATTTATTCTGCAATTATGTTAAGTGCCATAATTTGTTTTATAATTAATTTGCCTCTCCTCTTATTATTGAATGCCCAGTGTTAAAATCAAATATTTTATATAATATATTATTTATCATTGTATCTTTAGGACGTTTTGTTTCTTCACTGCTTCCTCCTATTTTACGTAAAATATCTCCAAGCTCTTTTGCTTTTAATCCATTTAAATACTCCTCAGTTTTTGAACGTCCCATTCCCTCTAATTCCTGAATAGTATTTGAGTCAACACAAGAATACTTTCTTTCTTTTGAATCTGTTATTGATAATTCAACTTCATCTGAAGCTAATAACTCCTTCAAATCATCTAGCAGTATATTAAGTTGTTGGATAGTTTTTCTCAGTGTTTTTTTCTGTTTCTCATTCATTGTGTGATCCATTATTATTGTGGACGAGTTACACGCTCATAGAATTCTTCCGCTAATTCTTTCATTCGTTCTTCATATTGTTTATCTGCCGCATAGCCAGAAACGGCTATTGGCACTTTTTCTTCTGCCCTTGTGGCAATTTTATCAGACTGCGGTACACGAGCTTCAAAAACTATATTAGGATATTTATCATTAATTAATCTAATAATGCTTTCCTGCGAATAAGTTCCGTGGTCAATTGTTCGAAGACGGTTAAATATTATACCCAATAATTTTGGCGGTAAAAAAGTTGATGCACCAGATACAATATCTGCCGCTAGTTTCTCTGCTTCACTAAATATTGACAATATTGATTTTTGTATATGTGCAATTCCAAGAGTGGATAAATACTCAGCCATTGCAACTATTACATAATAATCACTGGCAAAAAGCCCGTTTTGAGTAGCAAGATAAAGATTTGGTGGACAATCTATAAAAACATAGGAGTACACATCTTGAATTTTTGCGAGAGCCTTTTTTAAAAACAATTTCGCTTTTATATTCTCATGTCCCAATTTTGTTGCAAGTTTTAAATCCATACCAAAAAGTTCAATGTGTGATGGAATTATATCAAGATTAGTTAAAAACCCATTATAATTTACGGGTTCTTTAACAATTATTGAAGATAAATCAAAAACTGTATCTTGATAACAGGCCTCAAAAAAATCTTTTAAAGTTCCATTTTTTGTCGCATGATCTTCCCAAGCTTTTTCTTTCATTAATGACAAAGTTGCATTGGTCTGTGGATCTAAGTCAATTATCAACACTTTTTCCTTGAATCCTTTTGAACTAGCCAATGCTGCTGCAATTTCCACACAAAGAGTGGTTTTACCAACACCACCTTTAAAATTTATAAAAGAAACAACCATTTTATCCTCCAAAATATATAGGTTTTTATATATCTATTTTTAATATATTACTTTTATAAAAATATTACAATAGGTCGAATTGTCTTAAAATAAAATAACCTAAATCTTTTCCCTCTTTGTTTATGTTGCTCGTGGCAAATTCTTTCTCCCTTCGCTCGCTCCCGTTCGTGTGGTTCGTGGTAAAAAAATTAAACCCTATTCACAACCTAACCACCACAAACCTCACCGCTCCAATACTAAAGTCCGCCTGCTCATCCCACGACGCAAACAAACTGCCGCTAACCTTGCCGATTCTCGTATAAACAAATCCTTTAATTAAAAAAAGGTATTCTTACTTTAGAGGTTGAAATGCCAAAAAAAATGTTAGGTATTAGAGAAATATTGGCTCTGAATTTGAAGGAAAACAGGCAAAAATGCGGTTTTACACAGGAAAAACTTGTTGAAAAAGCAGGGATTTCCGCAAATTACTTGTCTATGGTCGAAGTTTCTAAAAAATTCCCTACTCCTGAAATGTTGGATCGCCTTGCAAATGCTCTTTAAATTGAGACTTTTCAACTTTTTGACGCTTCTGCTACTGAGGAAGGGACATTAATATATTTAGAAAAGTCTATCATCAACAATATAAAACAACTCGTGAAAGAAACTGTAAGAGAAACTATAAATGAAGAATGTAAATATAATAGAAAATAATGAAAATCTGAAAGTTCAATATTATAATAGTACACATTCCATATCTTGTATTTTGTCTAAGAATACGATATAATAAAAGAGTCTGGTATTATGCAAAAGGGAGTATATTAAATGTTATTTGAGGCAAAATCTATGTACGCAACATGGGAAAGTAGTGTGAAATATCTTCTTGCTCATTATATTTCCGGAAGTTTAGATTTAGTTCCAACAGAAAAAGGGAACAACTCTATTGAACTAACCAATGTTTTGCTTACTGTACAAGATGTCTATGCTCATAACAAGCCTTTTATGAATAACAATAATTATGCCAACGATTTACTAAAACAGAACCAAAAAGGAAATGTTTACAGCAGAATAACTAAATTGGCATCTATTAATGGCCTGATTAATCAAGAAAATGAACTTGTCTTGAAACTTCAGGATAATTGGTTTTCAAGAAGAGCAGTGATTACATTATGGCAACCTGATGAAGATATAGACAACAAATATCCGCCCTGTGTTTGTATGATGCAATTCCTTATCAGAGATAATAAGTTGCAATTACATACTGTTTTTAGAAGCAATGATGCATGGACGTGTGCATTACAAGATATGCAAGCATTTATAAAATATCAGAAACAAATAGCGAAAAAGCTGAACATCAAAGCATCGTTTTACTCTCAGTATGCTATGAGCTATCACATTTATGAACAAGACATCCAGTCTGCAAAACTTTATATGGGGGTGTAGATGTGAGTTCGCAAATGATGTTGTATAATGGAAATGTTGAAATAGGTTTGCAAGAACTTGCGAGCATCAATACGGCTTTGTTAACATCTTGTGATGCCATATACTTGAATGCGAACAATTATGTGAAGAAAATTAATGATTCATCAATATACGAACATATATGTACAATGATTAAATCGTATGAGGCAGAAGGTATAATACGAAGATGGAATTACCCTAATTCTTCGCATGATTCTCATGACACAATTATTTTACCTACTAACGATTATAATGTTTTTAGCGAGCTTATTGAAACACGAATTCATGATGAAGGACTAACCAGCGTGTATAAATTTCTTACTGATACCGCACAAGAAAAAGCATCTATGATGCTTGATTATAAACGTGAGTATTGGGATTATGCAATTTGTAAAATGCTTAATGCTACTCAAATACTATTGTCGCCTATTTCACAATGTTCAAAGGCTTCTGAAGATATACTGGATCCTTATACTTATCCAGAGGCGAAGCAACCGTTAATTTCGAATATTTTTAGAATAGCCAGTGTGGACACAGTAGGATTAGGCCTATTAACATTGAAAGATATGAAGAGCCTAATTAAAAGCAGCAAGGATTTTCGTTTGTTTGTCGGAAACTGTCAGCATAATCAGGATGTTTTACGGGAAGAGAAAGATTTAAATGCGGATTTAGAAAAATTTATACAATCCCTGTATAAACAATATGAACGGAATCTGCCTTCAACGACTAAAATAATATTAGGTCTGTTATTAAATTTTGCTGGATTTCTTTCATTTATGCCTCCTATAATGGAATTTGTACTAAATATATTCTCCACAGGGAAAGACGTTATAGATGAAATCGACAATTCAATAAACTTTAACAAAAATAAGATGCTATACTTTACATCGAAGTTGGCAAAGAAAACGAGGAAATTGCAAGCAAATCACAAAACAATTAAAGGAGGATAATAAAATGAACAAGGTAACCATGTATCTTGCAGGAAGTATAAAAAAGGGCGATACCGACCAAAAAAAAACATCATATTGGTCTGATCAAGACGAACAAGAAATCATTAAGTTTTTTGGAGATGGTTTCGATGTTGAAATACTTAATCCCGCCACATTTCCGATTAAAAGGTCCGATTCGTTTGGTAATTTTGGCGCCGATATGTACCTCGTTAATAAAAGTGACTTTATTTTTGTAGATGCCCGAGATAAAAAAGGGATCGGCATAGGCGCTGAAATGGTTGTAGCTAAGTACTATAACATTCCGGTTGTGTGTCTTTGTGCTTATGATTCTTATTATAAAAAGCGTTTTTTACCAAATGTATATGGCGAAAATCTTCACAATTGGACTCATCCCTTTATTGTAGGTTTGTCAGATTATGTGGCTGCCACAATAGAGGAAGCTGTTATATGGATGAAAGAACATATGGAAAAACCACATTTGATAAAAGGAATGAGCGTGATTGATGAGTCAATTACATATTTTATCAATACTCAGCTTAATAAATAAGGCATGTACACATGAACGTATTATTTATAGAGCCGCCGTATTATAGGTTGATGGGTGAAATGCGTTTTTGGCTACCTATCGGGCTATTTAACCTAGCTCATTATTTGAAAGAATCTGGCATAGAGGCCAAAGTTTATAATGCGGATGCAACATCAAATTATTCAATTGAAAAGTCTCTTACCTATTCTGAAAAATATTATTTGTCAGATATGGTTAATTCTGAAAATAATCCGCTTTGGATGGATATTTTTGCAGAAATATACGAGGTAGTACATGATGTTCAACCGGATGCTGTTGGAATTTCAATAAAAAGCGATACCGTCCACTCTGCACTTCGCATTATTTCATATATCAAGTCAATTTTCCCCGAAGTAAAAATTTTTGTAGGCGGGGCTCATTTTTCTACTTATAATGATAATTTATTTTCTTCAATTGCAGACACTATTGTCGTTGGAGAAGCAGAAGATATAATTGTTGATATTGTCAAAAACTTGAGAATGGCTCCCTGTAATAAACTCGTGTCCCAGTCAAAATGTGATTACGATGTCAACTCATATTTTGATTTAGATTTCAGTTTAATTGCAGACTCACAAAAGAGCGGATTATCCAAAATAACAAAATTAATGATAGCATCATCAAGAGGATGTCCTTTCAGTTGTGCTTTTTGTTTCAAAAGCATAGAAAGTAATAATAAGGTAAGATTTGTCGAAGGGAGAACGGTTGGTAATTTTATAAAAAAATTTTACGAATCACATGGTATTAAGAAATACTACTTTGTTGATGATACTTTTGGTGTAAATGAAAAACAGTTAAATGAATTTGCATTATCTCTCGGAAATATTGTCAATTATATACAGTGGAGTTGTATGAGCCACGTAAGGGTGCTAACCGTTGAAAAAGTGAAATTTTTAAAATTGTCAGGATGTAACGCGATTCATCTTGGTGTAGAATCAGGCAGCCAAAGAATACTCAATATGTTGAACAAAAATATATTAGTAGAGGATATAATTAGTTGTGCGGACTTATTACATAAATATGAAATAGATTTAAGAGCATTTATTATAATTGGAATACCAACTGAAACCAGTAGTGATTTAGAATGTACAAAAAAATTAATTGAACGGATATGTCCCTCGGAGGTGGCAGCACAAGTCTACATTCCGTATAATGGTACAAGGCTTTATAATACGCTTAAAAAGGAAGGAAGCATAGATAGTATAGATTGGTCAACATTCGTTAAGTCAAGTATTGATTATGGGAAGGTTATTAAGGGTAAGAGTAAGAATAAATCTATACAGAGCATCTTTAGTTTTGTAGACAATTGGAACGCATTACATATGGGTAAAGGGTAAGAATTTTATGAAAAAAATTGTCTCTTTGGTCGGAATGATAGGCGCAGGTAAAACGACAACTATCAATGCACTAAGAACTTTAGGTTATGATACACTTAAGGAAGATTATATTGAGATATCAAATGCATTGTCCTGTGATAATCGTATGATACTGTCGAAGTGGGCGTGGATTTCAAATTGGTTTTATAAAGTGGAAAAATATTTTCGCGATAATCCGTCCAGTACGCTTCTCTTTGTGGATCGAAATGTAATAGAAGCGGGACTTTGGACAGATAGTTGTAAGCTTCTTTTCGAACCTATAAAGTTATCGTTAGAAGAGTTTAGTTTCCGGAGGTATGAAATTATCAAAATATATTTAAAATGCGATTATGCAATATTGAAAGATAGATTAAAAAACCGATTACTCACAGAGCCTGAGCGGTTGAAATTTAACGAAAACAATCCTCAATTTATACAGAGCCTGTATAGGTCATATGTTGAGTCAGAATCTCTATGGAATTTGGTAATTGATTCGCACTCGATGAATACTGAGCAGATATGTTCTACAATACTTGAATATCTTAGACTTCCAAATACATAGCTTATATAAAAGTTTTTGTTAATCATGTTAAGTAAATATGAGTCCGAAAAAAAAATAAACAAGTATTGATAATATTCTTCATATAGAATACACTAAGGCTACTGGTAAAGGTTGTATCTGTAAATTTAAGTAGTGAAATTGTTTCATGTAAGCAACTTTTCCCAGTCAATCGAATGAAGAAACTCGGAGCCTTTTTAAAAGGAACATGAGATAAAATCAATATCTTGAAAACTTGGAGTTCGATTTAGGAAAATTCTGTTCTGCCTAAGCAGTCTTCACGCTCTGTCGCCAGTCTTCCAGCCACATCATTTTTTCTTCTGGCGGTAGATATGGTTCTTTTGACGGTTACCTTTTTGATGGAGATAAATTATAATAATCATCTAAACATTTCACAAGGAATTGTTTACATTCCGCAAAGTTTTCTGTCATATTAATGTATTTTACACAGCTAGTGTTCTGTAATATATTGACAACTAGTTATACCCGTGTTATACTATAAAACATGAAAACGGCAATATCTCTTTCAGATGAATTATTTGAGAAAGCGGAAAAAACCGCTCGTTATATGGGAATGCCAAGAAGCCGCTTATTTGTAGTAGCTCTGGAAGATTACATCAGCAAACACAATGGAGAGATGATAACAAAAAAATTAAATGAAGTTTATGAAAAAATAAATCAGTACGAATTCACAAGGGATTTGGACGTAGGACTTGAATCATCAAGGAATTTGACAAAAAATGACACGTGGTGAATTATGGTCAGCTCTTTTAACATACTACTTGGCAGTTCATTTTAAGAATAAAAAAAATCTAATTATTTCCTCTTCTCCCCTATTCATCCCAATTCGCAATTAAAAATATTTAACTCCATAACTTCTATTCCCTAATCACCCCGCGCCTCGCGCAGATAACGCACATTCCGTTCAAGTTCCGCAGTTAGTTCTTCTTCCGTAGGAAGAATTAATTTGTACTTAGACGCAAATAATTGGTCATTTTCTGATAATACGGAATACTTTGCTATTGTTTCATCTTTTTCCGCGCATAAAATAACTCCGATAGTGGGGTTATCATCATCGCCGCGCTTCAGATTGTCGAACATCCTTACATACATATCCATTTGTCCGATGTCCTGATGAGTCAGTTTTTTTGTTTTCAAGTCAATAACAATAAAACATTTAAGTAAATAATTATAAAATACAAGATCAATATAGAAATGTGTTGTTTCCGTACTTATACGAAATTGCCGTCCAACAAAAGAAAAACCTCTGCCCATTTCAAGCAGAAAATCCTGTAAATGATTGATAATTGCCGATTCAAGATTATTTTCTTTAGGTGTGGGATTTTCCGGCAAATCAAGAAATTCAAGAACATAAGGATCTTTTATAAAGTTTTCCGTTACAACATTACTTTCCTGTTCATCTGTTGTGGAAATAGCGTTTTGCGAAGAAATAAGCCTCTCAAAATAATTTGTATGAATATTCCGCTCCAGAACCCGAACGCTCCACCCCTGTGATCGTGCTTCATTAAGGTAATATTTACGGGCTTTTTCAGTATCAACGCGCATAATAAGCCGGATATGCGACCAACTCAATTCGCTACACAGTGTGTAGCGAATCTCATCGCTCGGCCATGTAAGATAGAATTGTTTAAAATTCCATAAGTTTGCCTCAGAAAAGCCTCTACCGAACATACCGCTCAAGAAACGAGATAAATTGACAATTAGTTGATCGCCGTAATTTGCTCTTTCTTTTCCATGTTGTTCCTGCTCTACTATTCGCCTGCCGATATTCCAATATGTTTCCACCATTGCATAATTGACAGCCGCATTAGCCTTTTGACGACCTTCATTTAATATTTTTGAAATATTAGCAAAAAACAATTTTTCGCTTTCAGAGGGAGAATTGATTAACTGTTTTTTGTTGTCTTGTTTCATTATGAAAAACCCCCTACGGCTTCACCACCACAAACCCCGCCGCACCAATGCTAAAATCCGTCTGCTCCTCCCACGATGCGAATAAACTGCCGCTAACTTTGCCGATTCCCGTATAAGCAAATCCTTCAGGTAACGGCGGTAATGAAGTGTGAGAAAATACAGTTTCTTTGGGGGCGGAACCAAAAAAAACATCTACCGATATTTCTTTGCCCGCCTGTTCAAAGTCGGCTGTGCGGAACATTCGCACAAGGGCGGAAGAGCCGGTTCTTTTTGCGGCCCTGTAATAAATTAAACCATCGCCGGCCAGGCGAAGGGTGTCTATGTCCCAGCCGTCTTCAGAAGGGAAAAGGGCGAAGAAGGGAATGTCAACGGGAAAGGGAACGTTAGAATTCATATTGATTGACCATGTTCTCTGTTTGGGAAGGGGCGCGTCGGAAGACAGGAAACGCTCGTCCAGATATAAAAGCGCCGTGGGATTTCCCTCATAGTAAATAAATCCGCCCGCCGTATACTGCCGCCAATACTCGCCGCCTGAAAAACGGTATACCGCGATATCCTGCACATTTCCGCTAACGGGAGCCAGTTTTAAAAAGCCGTCGCGGTTTACTACCATCACCACGCCATTGTCAGTTTCATGCAGAAAACGGATATGGAGGGCAAGAGGCCACGGAACAAGAGCGACGGAAAAAGCGGCGTCTTCAATTGTATCAATGTGGACGGGGCCTTCGTCTGTTAGCTGAAACCAGAGCGGGTGTCTTCCCGGCTGTAAAATTGCCGTCGGGTACGCGCCGTACCACACTATTGTATTGGAATCCTCCGCGGGTTTGCCGCGGGTGCAGGAAAGGAGAAGAAAAACAAATAATCCGAGAAATAATTTTTTCAAATTAAATCCTCCGGAAAAGTTATTTTTCTGTTCTCAGCCTCTCCGGGAATAACTGCCACTTGCCCGCAGAATCTGCCCCATATTTCAGCGTCGTCTGTAAATTCTTCCGTTTGTACGTCAGCAGCTTTTTTATGCGCGTCAAGAATTTCAGGAAATTTAAAAGCTTGCGGCGTTTGCGCGATTCCTGTATTTTTCCTTTTAAGGTGGGTTTTAATAAACATGGCGGACGCATCGTTATCTGTTTGCGCTTCCCATGGTGACTCGCACTCTTTTGGTGTATCGGTCAGCGGCAGGAGGGGGATGACGGCGTTGTGTTTTTTTACCGCGGCGATAATATTTTCTATAAGAGAAGGGCTGACCCACGGTCTTGCGCCGTCATGGATTAGCGCGTAATCGGGGGAAAAATCCGCAAGGAGACGGAGGGCGTTAAAGACTGAATGGCGGCGCGTACTGCCGCCTGTGGCAAAAAGGATTTTAGGTTTTCCGCTTGATAATAAATTTGCAGGTAACGCGGCGCGGGCGGCATTCTCGTCGTTTTCCGGAATGGAAATTACAATTACCCGTACCGAGGGAACACAGGCGAAAGCGGTTACCGCGGTTCCAAGAACCGTATTTCCGTTACTCAATTTTTGATACTCTTTTTTACACACGGGCGAACCTTCTGTTTTCATTCTTGAAGACGCGCCGGCGGCACAGATGACAACCGCTATGTTTAACGCGGTATCCATAGTTATTCAACTTCCAGATGCGCTAAAATCATACCCTGGATGTCTTCTTTGGGTTTTTTAAGCGAAATCGATATTTCATCCTCCAGTAATCTCATTGCGGAATCATAGAGTTTTCGCTCCTGAATAGGCAGCTCTTTTACTTTGCTGCGGTGGTACAATGAACGTACAATACTAGCTATATCCCTGATGCTTCCCTTCTTTAAAAGTTCAAGATTCATCTGATAACGCATCTTCCAATCCGTGGGAATCGGATCATAGTCCTCGCTTAATAACTCAAGCGCCTTATTCGCCTCATCTCTTGAAACAGTAGGACGGATGCCGAGTTCCACGGCTTTGTCAACGGGAACCATTATCGTCATATCCGTTACTTCAAGATAAATTATGTAATAAGGGATTTTTGAATCTTTAAATTTTTTTTGAACTATGGACTTTATTACCCCGACTCCCTGACTTGGGTAAACCACTTTCTGGTCAACAATAAATGATTTTGATTTACTCATTGGCTTAATAATAGCATAAATCGTAAAAACAGTCTACATAATAACGATGATTGACAATATCCGACAGTCATTTTATACTCAATCCTGGCGTTTTTTCTATATTATTTGATGTAATAATGCTGCAAAAAGCCAAAACAGGGGCAAATATGGCTGAAATTAGAAGGCTTGTAACTGAAGAGATGCTTCAGTTATACAGATTACATACTATCGTTTACAATCAACGAAAAGATTATTCAAAAGAAGAAAATCAAAAAATCTATTCGCTGGAACATCCGGCAGATTGGGCATGGGGCGTTTTTGACGGTAAAAAACTTCTCGCGGGAATGTTCGAGATTGAATACCTTATGCGTTTTGACGGGCACAGCGTAAAAATGTCAGGCATAGGAGGAGTGGGAACATTGCCCGAAGCGCGTAAGGGCGGGCATATCAGGCATATTTTTGAAGCTCTTCTGCCGCAGGCTTATGAAAAGGGAGTTATCTTTTCAAATCTGACTCCCTTCTCGCATGATTTTTACCGTAAGTTCGGTTATGAAATTGCGTGTAACAGAAATAAAATAAGTATCTCGACGGGGGATTTATCGGAAATAAAACCTTACGGAGAGTTTATTCATATTCTTCCGGGAGACGACGCTTCCCTGCTTGCCGAGGTTCACTCTGTTTATATCGAAAATATCAATCACGGGATACACAGGGATTATTGGCCGGATAACCGCGCGTGGAAACGTTTTACGGAAGAAGATCCGTGCGCGACGGGGACGTATCTTTATTTGTGGAAGGACGAAAACGGAAAGGCGCGAAGTTACGTCAAATACCAGGATTTACTCGAAGACGGCGAACACAATATGTCAGTAAAAGAGCTTGCCTTTATTGACAAGAAAGGTCTTTACGGCGCGCTTGGCATAGTAGGCGGCCTTTCCGCCCAATTTAAGAATTTTCAATGGCTCATGCCCACATTTATAGACCCTTTTGATTTTATCGGCGACGCGTGGTCTGTGGAACAGGAAATCAAACCCAGAGATATGACGAGGGTAATCAATGTAAAGTCTGCTCTTGAACTGATGCGCCGCCCTCGCGGCAGCGGCGAATATGTAATTGAAGTCGAGGATAAAAATATTTCAGCTAACAGCGGGAAGTATCTTGTTCAATTTACGGAGGACGGGGCAAAAGTTTCGATGACAAAAAAAGACGCCGATTTATCATGCGATATTCAAACCTTAAGCCAGCTTGTCACAGGTTACAGGACGCTTGAAAACGCGCTTTATTCACGGCGGGAGGGGCTTGACGTTCATGGCAATTTGGAAACTTTAAAGCGCGTATTTACGTTAAGACCGCAGCATGTAACGGAGTATTTTTAAGCGATTTTTCCGCTTGCATTTTCTATTTTAATATGCTATAAATATCTAACAATTTAGTGTTTGCAGGGGAACTCCGGCGTTTGTATAGAACGCCTGTAGTTGAGAAGGTAAAACCTGACCCTTTGAACCTGTTGGTTAATACCAGCGTAGGAAGCAAATGATAGTACCGCAGGATTGTCGGGCGCTTTTCCTATATGGGGAAGCGTCTTTTTTTTGCGTTATTAAGGAGGAAAAAGAAAATGGATAAATCTTACGCCGCCGCCTTGTTAAACAAGGTGCGGGAAAAAAAGCCGCTGGTGCATCACATTACAAACTATGTAACGGTTAACGACTGCGCCAACATCACCCTCGCTATCGGAGCGTCGCCCGTAATGGCGGACGCTATCGGCGAAGCGGCGGACATTGCCGCAATCGCGCAGGCGGTCGTTCTGAACATGGGGACGCTCAATGAACGCACCATTCCGTCAATGATTGCCGCCGGCATTTCAGCTAACGCGAAGGGAATTCCAGTTATCTTTGATCCGGTAGGCGCGGGCGCGTCAAAGTTACGCAACAAAACGGCGGCAAATATAATACGCAAATTAAAGTTAAGCGTAATCCGAGGAAATATCTCCGAGATTAAATTTATCGCAGGTTTTAGCTCTCAAACCAAGGGAGTGGACGCTTCAGATAACGACATTGCCGCGGCGGAAAGCGCGGGTCTTACCGCAAAAACGCTGGCGCAAAAACTTGGCTGCGTGGTGGTGATAAGCGGCGCAGTTGATATTATCTCTGACGGCAAAAAAACAATCTTTGCGGAAAACGGACATCCCATGTTAGGGAACTTAACCGGCACGGGCTGTATGTGTTCGTCACTCATCGGCTCTTTTTGCGGAGCCGCGCCGCAGGAACCTCTCGCGGCCGCCGCGACCGCCATGTTGTGCATGGGCATTGCGGGGGAATTGGCCTACGAAAACTCGCGCGGCAACGGAAGTTTCCGCATCGCGCTTCATGACGCCGTTAGCCGCATAGACGAAGCGGTATTTGAAAATAGGGCGAAATATCATGACGAATAAAATTGACTATAGCCTGTATCTGGTAACGGACAGGGATCTAATGTACGCCAAAACCGTTGAAGAATGCGTGGAACAGGCCGTTTCGGGCGGCACTACCGTAGTGCAAATCAGGGAGAAAACCGCGTCCTCGCGCGAGTTTTACGAAATCGCCATGCGGACGCGAAAAATTACAAAAAAATACGACGTACCATTGATTATAAACGACCGCGCCGACATTGCGTTAGCTGTAGACGCAGACGGCTTGCATATTGGGCAGAAAGATTTGCCGTATAAAGAAGCGCGCCGTATAATGGGAAAGAATAAAATTATCGGCGTTTCGGCAAGCAATTTAAACGAGGCTATTGCCGCCGCCGCCGAAAAGGACGTTGATTACCTTGGCGTTGGCGCGATGTTCACGACCGATACAAAAAAAGACGCGGACAGCACAAGTATGGATGAATTACGGCGCATACGCGAGAAAGTCAAACTTCCGCTTGTGGCAATCGGCGGCATTAACAAAAGCAACATACCGTTGTTTGCAGGCACGGGAATTGACGGGATAGCCGTTGTTTCCGCCATCGTTTCTCAAAAGGACGCAAGCGAAGCGGCGCGTGAATTAATAGCGTTATTCCATAATACAATGAAAAAAAATGAAGGAGTATAAAGCGTATATTTTTGATCTTGACGGCACTCTCCTTGATTCAATGGGCGTGTGGGGTCAAGTTGACGCTGATTTCCTTGCAAAGCGAGGAATTGCCGTCCCGCCTGATTATATAGATGCTATTTCTTCAATGACTTTTCATGAAACCGCCGCCTATACGATTAAGCGTTTTTCTTTGCCTGACAGTGTTGAAGACTTGATGCGCGAATGGAACGAGATGGCGGCATACGCCTATGCTCACACGGTGAAGATGAAACCCCACGCAAAAGAGTATCTTATAACGCTGCGTGAACGCGGAGCAAAATTGGCTGTCGCAACCAGCCTGTCCGCAGAGTTGTGCACTCCCGTATTACGCAGCAACGGTATTGATAACTTTTTTGACCTCGTTTGCAGAACAGATGAAGCGGGGCACGGAAAAACACGCCCCGATGTTTTTCTGCTGACCGCCAAAAAAATAAATGTACCGCCGCAGGACTGCCTTGTATTTGAAGACATACTCGCGGCGGTAAAAAGCGCCAAAAGCGCAGGAATGGGCGTCTGCGCCGTATATGACAAGGCGTCGGAAAATGATTGGGAACAAATAAAAGCTGCGGCGGATTACGCGATTGTTGATTTTCATGAAGCGCCTAGTTGAATGGAATTTGTTCAAGGAACTTCACACAAAAAGCACAAAGGAACGAAGATCAAAAAGGGGAATACTACGATAATTATGAATATACCAACTTGATATTTTTTAGCAGTATGATAAAATGTTTTTTATCAGGTTAAATATTGATAACGCATTTCAAAATTAAGGAGGCGTCTATGAAAAATTTGTTCAGATTATTAAGTTTTATCGCTATTGCCGCTATTATCGGATTCTCAATCACAACTTGCAGCAGCAATAGTAACAATAACAATTCTGACGATGATTACGATTCTATAACAATTCCGCAAACTCCTCCCGCTCCTAAGGGACCGTCCGCGCCTCAGCCATTCAATGACATTACCGCCGTGCAATTAGCGGCAAATATCAAAGTCGGCTGGAATTTAGGCAACACGCTTGACGCAGGCAATACATGGACTGCGAATCCGACTGTTTCTCAACATGAAACATCATGGGGAAACCCTGTTACTACCGAAGAAATGATCACCGCGATAAAAAACGCAGGCTTTAACGCGATTAGAATTCCCGTTTCGTGGACAAAATGCGCCGACTCCAATTACAAAATTCGCGCGGACTGGATGGAGAGAGTTACTGAAATAGTCAATTACGCGGTTGAAAACGATATGTATATTTTGCTTAACACCCACCACGATGAGAACGTATTTAAATTTACAAGCGGAGGAAAAAAAGCGTCAATAAAAGCGTTCATAATAATATGGGGACAGATCGCCTATAACTTTCAAAATTACAATGAAAAACTTATTTTTGAAGGATTAAACGAACCGAGAACAATCGGCAGTTCAGGTGAGTGGAACGGCGGAACCGCCGGTGAACACAATATCCTGAATGAACATTATAAATTTTTTGTAGAAACGGTACGCTCTTGCGGCGGAAATAACGACAGGCGTTTTCTAATGCTCAATACCTATGCCGCTTCCGGCACGTCAACGGCGATGAACGGCTTAACTATACCGGCAGATACCGCGCAAAACAAAATTATCGTATCATACCACGCTTATGAACCATATAATTTTGCTTTAAACGAAAACAGTTCGGTAAAAACATGGAGTCAGAGTAATTCATCGGACACCTCGCCTATTACAAGCCGTATTGATCTGGCTTTCAATTTATTTGTAAATAAAGGAATACCCGTCATAATCGGCGAATTCGGCGCTCTTGACAAAAGCAACGAACCGGCAAGAGCCGCATGGGTTGAATATTACGTGAAATCCGCCGCCCAAAAAGGCATAAAATGTTTTTGGTGGGACGACGGCGGTAAATTTAAATTATTCAACAGGAGCGACAAAATATTCTATTACCCCCAAATAAAAGACGGATTATTGCGAGGCGCAGGAATCATCCAATAAACCCCTCCTTCCCTCTTCCTCTTCCTTTGTGATCTTTGTGTGAAATTTCTCAAAAAAAATCAATTTTCAGTCAAGCAAAACAGGGAGTACGCACCCATATAGGGTATGAAGAAAAACAATGAAAAAAAGGCTTTTGCAGGCGTTCCTCTTGAAGAGCGTCCGCGGGAAAAACTAAAAATCAAAGGAGCGGCTTCTCTTTCCGATAAGGAACTGCTTGCAATTCTGCTTAGAACCGGCATTTCGGGGAAAAATGTAAAAATTCTCGCAAATGATTTGTGTAAATTTTTAGACGAGAACAAGGACATTCCCTCCGTAAAGGAAATTTCCGGTTTAGCGGGGATCGGGCTGTCCAAGGCATGCGTTATCGCCGCAATGCTTGAGTTTGGCAGGAGACGCTACGGGTCTTTTTCCATGCGGATTAAAAAACCGATAGACATCTTCACGCTTGTGCGGCACTATGCCGACCGCAAACAGGAGAGATTTATCAGTCTTTCGCTGAACGGCGCCCATGAGGTGCTTGCCGTACGGATTGTTACCATCGGACTTGTGAATAAAACAATCATCCATCCAAGGGAAGTATTCGCCGACCTTATTCAGGACAGAGCCGCCGCATTTTGTGTTGCGCATAACCACCCGTCGGGACAGCTTGCAAGTTCTCCCGAAGACGATGATATAACGGAGCGTCTTCAGGCCGCGGCGCAAATTCTGGGACTCCATTTTATTGACCATATTATTTTTTCAGAAACCGCGTGGTGGAGTTTCAGGGAAAACGGAAAATTAAGAGATTAGTAAAAATTAACGCGTGAATTTTTTAATCATCTTATGATAGAATAAAATTATGATCCGTCTTTGGTTTATATTCATGCCTTTACTCCTTTTACCCGGCGTTCTTGCGGCCCATGAAACAAAAGACATTGTAGAAGACACTTTTGAGGAGAGATCAGGCGTAGGGCTGGAAATTTACACTAACCCGTCAAGGGTCAGGGTATATATAGACGGAGAAGATCGGGGCTATACCCCTCTTATTATAAATAATCCTGCTTTCGGAATACATTCCGTCAGGTTGGTTCAAGACGGTTACAAAGAGCGTTTTTTCGAAGTTAATTTATTTAAGACCAGCCGTTTAATAGTTTCGATAAAAATGGAGGCAATACGCGGACTTGCAATGGTTTCGGTTTACAGGGAACAAAACAGCCCGGAACAGCTTCCCTTACATCCTCAAATTTACACGAATGTGCCGGACGGGAATACAACGCCTGTCATCCCCTCCAATGACAATAAAATTATGTTAAGTCTGCCAGTAGGCTACAATACAATAAAAATACGCGCTTTTGGCTGGAAGGATTCGAATGAATACGTATATGTTAACGAACATACTACCGCCGTGGTGGACGTTTATATGAAGCCTGCCGTCTTTAATATTGAAAATGTTTTTCAAAGCAGAAAACGATTTAACCCGATGAACCCGGGAAGGTTGGGCATTACAGAATATAGTTTTGAAGTATCCGCTCCAGGGACGGGTACTTTTACGATACTGGACGCAAATGGTTCCGTAGTATACGAAAAACAGTTTGAACAGTTCGATACATGGGTTGTGAACTTAACATGGGACGGCAGAGATTCTAAAGGCGTCCCGTATCCTGAAGGCGTATACATGGTAATATTGGAAGCGTCCGCTGCGCCCGAATCAGTTCATGAGAGAGAAAGACCTTTCTTTATAGCAATGAAAATAGAGATTAATTATTCCGCCGTAATTTTTCCGTTATCTGTCGAGAGCGGTATTGCCGGGCTTACATTCACTCCCTTGCCTCATGCGCTGCCCACAGGAAGTTATCAGATTAATGCAAACCTTCTCTTTGGAAGTTTCAATGCGCCGTCAGTCTCGCGGGAAAATCAAAGAAAATTTTTATTCCCGTTTAGTTTAAGCATGAGAATATCCGCGTTTAACCGTTTTGAACTGATGACTGTTTTTAATATTACTCCTCGGTTGGAAGATATATTGGGCTTGGGTATTTCAGGTTCTGTTAAGTACAACTTCTTGGACGGCAACGGCTCTGTTCCGCTTGCTTTTTCTTTGGGAGTTTCTTACGCGGCTACAAACCCCAACGGCGAATACCCCCTAAGCCCCGGACGCGGCATAGGTTTTTACACGCCGCTTTCTTTGGAATTAACAAATCTTTCCATCGCCTTCTGCCCTGTTATATTCTGGCACGGCCCCGAAGGACTTATACCGCAATTATTACTTTCAACAGGCGTTCTTTACCATGGCAGTTGGATCACATGCGGAATAAGCGCCAGATACGAATTTAATTTTGAGGATAACACAAAATCAAAATTACTTGCGGGAACGGAAGTCAATCTTTTTCCTCCGCCGTCAAATTTTTTATTTTCATTCCGGGGCGGAATTGTTTATCAACAGAACATTGGCGGGTACGGCGGGATTGGGATTGGGTTGATTTATTAGAGGAAGATTTTTTCACAAAGAGCACAAAGAAGACAAAGATCACAAAGATCACAAAGGGGGAAGATGGAGTTTTTGTCCGGAGATTACGAATAGGCTTCAATGTTAATTTTAAGGTTTTGTGCTGATGTTCTTACTTAAAATATACGTCCGTTTATATTGAGCATCTTTTTCTATAAAAAAAGAAATATTAGTGTTTTAAATAATATCACAATTTTCAATTTTTTGTCAAGTAAAATTATGAAAAAATACAATGTTTTATAATAAAAACTGTAAATTATTATCAATCATATATAAGGTATTTATCTTAAACAAAACAAAATAACCTGCGAATAAAGCATATAAAAAACGGAGGTTTATTTATGACAGGTAAAAGAATAACTTCACTATTAGGGATTATTGCTTTTGCGGCAATACTGGTTTTCGTTTTGGTAGATTGTTCTGAGCCAGAACAATCGCCGCCTCAGCCAAAGGATAGTATCATCAATATAGCAGTCATACAGGGCGTTGCTATTCCGGTAACAGGAGCTACTCCGGTTACCGTCATTACTGAAAACGCGCAGTACAGCGGAACCGTAATTTGGAACAACAGCCTGCCCGCCTTTGCCGCAGAAACACAATATACGGCGACAATTGTTTTGACCGCAAAATCAGGCTACACGTTACAAGGGGTGGGAGCCGACTTTTTCACGCTTGAAGGAGCGACATCGGTAAGCAATAACGCCAACTCAGGCGTTATTACAGCCGTATTCCCGAAAACCGACGCTCCTATTCCTACAACACCGGAATTAGCTTTCACGCTGACGGGCAGTTCCTATTCGGTTTCCCGGGGCACGGCAACCTCGGCGGAAGTTGTAATACCTGCATTGTATGAGGGAAAGCCCGTGACAATGATAGAGAGCAACGGTTTTTCTTCCTATACAAATATGACAAGCATCACCATACCGAATAGCGTTACGAGTATCGGCAACTATGCGTTCTCTGGTTGCAGCGGTCTGACGAGCATCACCATACCTAACAGCGTGACGAGTATCGGCGACAGGGCGTTCTATGAATGCAGCAGATTGACGAGCATCACCATACCTAACAACGTGACGAGTATCCGCGACAGTGCGTTCTATCGTTGCAGAGGTCTGAAGAGCATCACCATACCGGACAGCGTGACTAGTATCGGCTGGTATGCGTTCTCTGGTTGCAGCAGTCTGACGAGCATCACCATACCTAACAGCGTGACGAGTATCGGCGACTGGGCGTTCTATGATTGCAGCAGTTTGACGAGCATCACCATACCTAACAGCGTGACGAGTATCGGCGACTGGGCGTTCTCTGGTTGCAGCGGTCTGACGAGCATCACCATACCGGACAGCGTGACGAGTATCGACTACAGGGCGTTCTCTGGTTGCAGCGGTCTGACGAGCATCACCATACCTAACAGCGTGACGAGTATCGGCAACTATGCGTTCTCTGGTTGCAGCGGTCTGACGAGCATCACCATACCAGACAGCGTGAAGAGTATCGGCGCGAGTACGTTCTTTTATTGCAGAGGTCTGACGAGCATCACCATACCAAGTAGCGTTACGAGTATCGGCGACTGGGCGTTCTCTGGTTGCAGCGGTCTGACGAGCATCACCATACCGGACAGCGTGACGAGTATCGGCTGGTATGCGTTCTCTGGTTGCAGCAGTCTGACGAGCATCACCATACCTAACAGCGTGAAGAGTATCGGCGGGGGTGCGTTCTATGATTGCAGCAGTTTGACGAGCATCACCATACCTAACAGCGTGACGAGTATCGGCGACAGTGCGTTCTATCGTTGCAGCGGTCTGACGAGCATCACCATACCTAACAACGTGACGAGTATCGGCGGGGGTGCGTTCTATGATTGCAGCAGTTTGACGAGCATCACCATACCTAACAACGTGACGAGTATCGGCGACAGTGCGTTCTATCGTTGCAGCGGTCTGACGAGCATCACCATACCTAACAACGTGACGAGTATCGGCGACAGTGCGTTCTATGGTTGCAGCGGTCTGACGAGCATCACCATACCTAACAATGTGAAGAGTATCGGCGACAGTGCGTTCTCTTTTTGCTATTCTCTGACGAGCGTTACATTTCAAGGGACGATTGCTTCGAGTAATTTAGATAGTAATGCATTCGGTACAAGTGACAACTCCATCGGAGATTTACGAGAAAAGTTCTATGCAACGGATGCAACAAACGGAACGCCGGGGACATATACAAGGGCAAGCGGCAGTTATACGTGGACGAAGATGTAGGGGGAGATGAAGCGCAATGTCGCAGAGGGGCGATACTGCGCTTTATTTGTGAATTATGCCTTGAGGCATATTATTTTTTAATAAGGAGTTTTATATGAACACAGAATTAGTTGTAGCATTAATTTCACTTGTTGGAGTTATTATTTCTGTTACTCTGAGTTGTATTATTAGTAATAAAATAAACTTATTAAAGATACATAATGAATTTAGCAGAAAACTATATTCAAAACGGTTAATAGCATATCTTGAAATATATGAATTAATAAGTGGATTTGTTAAAATTATTAAAAGAAAAGTAATTTCATACGATGAATTAATAGATTTTTACGATAAATATTCGACAAAAGATTCAAAATTTGGACTTTTATTTTCTTATACAGTTTACTCTTCATCTAGACTGATAGAAGAAATAGAAGAAATTATTTCAAATAAAAAAACAAATTATACTATTAGTAATGATTTAAAAGAAAATATTTTAAAAAGATTGGGAGTTGTTGAATTATCTATGAAATTTGAATTAGGAGTATTTACATATACAAACCCTGCAATAATAATGAAAAAATTTAATTTACCAAAGATATATAGAGAAGCACTAGTTAGTATGTCAAAAGGTTAATATGGCGGTGCGGAGTGCCTATAGTTTATCCTAATGCATTCGGTGGAGATTTACTCGACAAGTTTTACGCAACGGATGCAATAAACGGAACACAAGGTACATATACAAGGGCAAGCAACAGTTATACATGGACGAAATTGTAGAGAAGAGTGAGCACGATGTCGTAAATGAGCGACATTACGCTTCATGTGGGCATGTGACTTGAATTAGCATATTATTTTTAAAAGGAGATTTGTTGTGGAAACAAATAAGAAAATAAGAGCAAAAATAAGAGCAAAAGCAAAAACAACATCGAAAGTAAGAACAGGAATAGTAGAAAAAAAAGGAACAGAAACAGAAATAAAAGTAGAATCAATAATAGAAACAATTAGTGAGTTCTTTGTTTTTTTAAGAAAATATACTGATAAAACAAATAAAAATAGGATATTTAGAGGTGCACATAGCTTAGAGTATGAGTTAATCCCTTCAATTGGAAGACTTAAAAAAAAAGATGAAAAAAAATTAAATACTGGTGATGAAGCAGAAATTTTGGATGATTTCAAAAAAATGGCATACCCATATATAAAAGACTATAATTTTAGTGAACTTGAATTATTATCTTTTGGACGGCATCATGGTTTGCCGACACGACTTCTTGATTGGACACGGAATCCTTTGGTTGCGTTGTATTTTGCAGTTGAGAAACCTTTTCCAAAGAACGATAAAATAGAAGATGAGTATAGCTGTATTTACATTTATGAATCGGAAACGTTTATAGAATCAGAAGAACCTTTCAATCCTTTTACAATCACTAGTTTCAAATATTATATTCCTAAATATTTGGATAAAAGAATAATTGCGCAAGCAGGATTATTTATTGTTCTTGATGACCCATATACTCCTTGGAAACAAGATGGTTTAAAGAAAGTTTTAATACATAAAAAAATACGTTCAGATATAAAGCAAATATTAAATAGAATGGGGATTAATGCCAGCACCTTATTTCCCGATCTTGATGGAATAGCAAAATATGTAGAATGGTGGCATTCAAGTCTGCATTAAACGTAGAAGGAGATTTAATTATAAATATGGATGAAGAATACAAAATGTTACGCGAAGAAATAATGTTTAACTCGAAACAAGTATACGTATATTTTGCGTTTACTGTAACCGTTATTTCTGGTATGTTGATGTATGTTTTTAATAATAATCAATCTAATATAAATAGTATATTTATCGCTATATTTGTTTTGCTTATCTGCGCCGCCGCAAGGGTAAAAAGATTATTATCAACTACTGTAAATATATCAGCATATATGGAAGTGTTTCTTGAGCCTAATATTAATGAACGTAATTGGGAAATACGCAGTAATCTTCGGTTGAATGGATATAATAGCAAAGAACTGGATAAAAGAAATCCTATAATAAATATTATGTTTTTTAAGACGATTTCTGTATGGTTTCTTTTAGACACTATAACATATGCTTTATATATTTTGGTATTGTTTGGTAATAGTAAAGAACCTATATTTAATATTATTAAATTTTTATTTTCTAATTATATATTTATATTTAATACAATAATATTTTTATTACTAATAGGTATAACGCTATCTAACAGTGAAAATAAAAGAGATATGTACATAGAACATTGGAAAAAAGTTAAAGAAAATGAATCAACAACAAAGTAAAGCAATGTTTCTGATACTTGTTTTGCGTAACATTTTAAATTTAAAATGCGGTTAAAATGTATGCCTGATAAATGTTACAAAGGCAGAGGGAATTGTGTGAGGTAAAAAAAATCTTCTGTATGTTCACTGCAAGAGAGAATACGAAGCAGGCTCGGAGACAAACTCCCCAGAGTTTTTACAGAACGCAATTTCCCCTGTCTACGGAACAAAATCTTTAGACATACATCTTGCCAACACTTAAAAAAAAATGGAAAAACAACGTAATGTATGGCACTAAAGAGAAGATTCGGTAATACCGAGTGTCAGTCACCCGTTACGCGATGCATTATCGGGGATCATGCAGAGTGCCTATCACCAAAATTAGCTCAACGTGGAACTATCACGATCAGCTAACATACAACAACTCTGCGCCTCTGCGCCTGCGAACCAAAGGTTCGATGCGCCTTTGCGAGAGGTCTTTACGAAAAATTTATTCGGAAAGAATCACGCAGAGGCGCAAAGGACGCGGAGGATGTTATTTGAGCCTTTCTGCCTCTTTGTGATCTTTGTACCTTTGTGCTCTTAGTGTGAAAATCTTGCGAAAAAATTTTTCCAGCGGATTTTTTAAATAGCAACCACGGTGACGGCGATCATTAGCGGTACTGTGGTGTGGGCGGTGAGCAGGTAATTTTTTAACCACGAACCAATACGAATCTTCATTGTCCATCAGTTATGATTTTTATGAACTGTTCCGGTGTTACTGCGGGAATAGAACCAAAGGTAAAATCTTTAGTATTTCTGGTAACTATATAGTCAGCCGCAAGACCTTCACCAACGACATATTGAACAGAATCCTCAAAATCATCCCATTCCAAATCAAGCGCTTGATATATATGATTGTCAGTTACGGTTGCCGGAGAAAAAATCTTCAACACTTTCTTTATAGCTTCTTTTATGATTTTTTTACCAAGCTTTCTTTGAGCTATGTAGAAAATATCGGTTATTGCAGAAGCGGAAATAAATCCGGTAATTTGCTTTTGTTCGGCAAAATCGAATATTTTTTTGGAGTGG
>Ga0268262_10001816_pt1 | contig 25661 bp, 20 predicted proteins | sample TergutNc150P3_FD_190354 | JGI IMG/M metagenome (GOLD analysis project Ga0268262, IMG submission 190354) | Nasutitermes corniger P3 segment gut microbial community from laboratory colony in Florida, USA - Nc150 P3 (SPAdes) (version 2) | ecosystem: Host-associated > Arthropoda: Insects >... | reverse complement strand
ACTTTATTAGTTTCCTCCTCCAATAATAAATTAACTTCAGCCTGCTGATCACGATATTCCTGTGCTAATGAATTGCGTGAACCGACTGCACTTGGTTTCTCCGGATGGAATACATTCGGGGATTTGGGCAGATCAATTGCTCCCATATAACTCTCCTTAAAATATAGTTTTTTTATACAACTTATGTAAAGAATAACATATTTCTGTCATTTATGTAAAGCCATTTTCAGCAAAAATTCAAAAATTAAAAACTAGATATTTTCCCCTGAATATGGTAAAATTTCATCATGAAAGGAACAGCTTCTTTTAATGAATTTAATAGATTCCGAACAAGCTTAAAAAACTTAAAAATCCCGCTGTTTTTGGTTTTTACGGTTTTCATAGGCATTACCCCGGTATATGCCCAGCGCGCCCCAATTGACATTAATTTAATAATTGACGGCTCGTCCTCGCTTACGGCGGTAAAAAATGAAGTTACGGCATGGGTTTCAGGGCGCTTGGACCAGATACTGACGGAAGGGGACAAGGTAACCATCTGGAGCGCGGGAACGCAGTCGAAGGTAATTTATACCGGAAAGATAGAAGGCGCTCCCGGCAGGGAAGCGGTAAAGAAAAGCATTCGGGATATCGCCCCTATGGGGAACAATCCCGATTTTTCCGGCGCTTTGCGCGACGCGGCGTCCCGGCAAAGTTCAAACTACAGTTACACCCTTTTAATAAGCGCCTCTCCGGCGGCTCTTTCTTCGGTTCTATCAACCCGGCAGGCCGGTCTTTTGCGCTTTTCCAGAGTGGAGGAATTTACAAACTGGCGCGCCCTTGTCGTTGGTTTAAATATTGACGGAAAAGTTAAAAAATCGGCGGCGGCGTATTTTGTCCAATAACCGTATTGTAGAATCGCGGTTAAATATATGGTAATGTAATAAGCATAAATGAAAAAATCACTTGTTAATTTTTCCATAAGCATTGCGCTATTGTCCGTGCTGTTAATAATTTTCCTGGCGACAGGGTTATGGAAACGGGTTTTTAGATCCCAGTCGGATGAACATGTCAGAACAAAAATAGTAATCCCAAAAGATACATACATGTATTCATCAGCCGAAGAAGCCGGACAAATTGATTGGGAAGAGAGCATCAGTACCAAAATACCGCTGGAAAGCGGGGAAACGGTAATAACCACACTGAACAGGGAGACCGAAGAAAACATACCGGAAGAGCAATTTGTAGTTTACCGCACGTCCAATATTTCAGACCCCGTGTTCATAACCTTTTTGGGTTATGATGAAAACGCGCGCGGATACAGGCGGATTTGGAACCAGCCGACCATAGCAAGCCGGAGCGAAACCATCGCCATTTTCAGCCAGGATCTGATAGGCGACAGAAACAACTGCATAATTGTAACCGGAATGAATCAAAAGAATGAACACACAATGACCGTATTCAGGCGCGGTCCCGGCCAGGCGAGAGTGGTGCCCTATAGAAAAATAGCGGAATTGCAAAGCACGGGTTCAATTGTAATTCAACAAACGTCACGTTCATTGGCATACCAGCAGGGATTAACAAAGGGACAGAGTTTTAATATCGCCACCTACGGCCATGACAGCGCGTCGGCAAATATACTGGATCAGATTGAAACTATCTACGCGTTTAATGCCGCCAATGAGAGATATGAGCAGATTAACGTATCCAGGATACCCGGTTCGCAAATTGAACAGCGGCGGCTCAGGGAACTGTTAAGCGGCGCTCCCGGCGTTTTTGAAAAATTTATAAACGACCTGTGGTACTATATAAGTCCTCAGGGCACAATCGATACGAAACAGTATATTTATTTTGATCCCGTAAAAAAAGAAATTATATTTTTCGGCGATGAAGCCCAACAGGTTTTTACATGGCAAAGCTCCACCCCGTCAAGGTACGGTTTAAATATAAGGAGCCAAAATATATCAATAAGCACATTACTGCGCTTCATTGAAGTCGAACTTGAATCGCTGGACAGTATCAGGCTCCGCGTTACCGAGGATGTCAGGCTTAGAATCACGGCGGGCACTTCATGGGACGGCTCCTACCGCAGGGCGGGATCCGCCAATTTTAAAGAGACATTAACCCAGCTAAAACCGACAATTGACGCGGTTTATGACTCATCCTGGGGCAAGGTTCAATTTAACAATTCAGGCGAGTATACGATTACTTCCACATCGAATATCAGGAAAGGACGCTATATTTATTACAAAATAAATGACAACGATTTACTGGAATTACGCCCCGAAGGAGGGGATGAAAACCGTCTTGTTTATAAAGTCGAAGCCGTCGCGGGAGTGGTGATTCTTTCACGCGTCAGGGTGGGAATAAACGGGGTTCAAGACCTGCTTGAACCCCCTGTTACGCTTACTACCCCTATTAATTAAACTACGCCCTGTTCGAGCATGGCTTTGGCCACTTTTTTAAAGCCGGCTATGTTCGCGCCGATAACAAAGTTACCGGGTTTGCCGTACTCTTTGGCGGCTTCATCCAATTTGTTGAAAATGTTACCCATTATAATTTTCAGTTCCGTGTCCGCTTTCTCAAACGTCCATGAAATGCGGGCGCTATTCTGAGCCATTTCAAGACCTGACACGCCGACGCCGCCGGCGTTTGAGGCTTTACCCGGGAAGAATGCGACTTTATTGTTGATCAGGTAGTCGGTAGCCTCCAGAGTTGTGGGCATATTGGCGCCTTCCGCGACAACTTTGCATCCGTTGGAGACGAGCTTTTTAGCGTCATCAATGTTAAGTTCGTTTTGTGTGGCGCATGGAAGGGCGATATCGCACGCGATGTCCCATACTTTTTTGCCTTTTCCCGCCTCGAAATATTCCGCCGATTTGTGGGCTTCGGCGTATTTGGTAAGCCTTTCCCTGTTGTTAATTTTAATTTCTTTTATAGTGTCGAGTTTAATTCCCTCTTTGTCGTAAATGGAGCCGTTGCTGTCCGTCATGCTGATAACCTGCGCTCCAAGAGACTGCGCTTTTTCCGCCGCGAAAATTGCGACGTTGCCACTGCCTGAAATCGCGACTTTCTTGCCTCTAAAATCGTCCCCCTTCGTATTCAAATATTCATTAACGATATAAACAAGACCGTAACCTGTGGCTTCGGTTCTGACAAGGCTTCCGCCCCAATCAAGTCCTTTTCCGGTTAAAACGCCTTCAAAGGCGTTTCTAATTTTTTTGTACTGCCCGTACATAAAACCGATTTCCCTGCCGCCTACGCCTATGTCTCCGGCGGGAACGTCAGTGTCCGGTCCAATGTGGCGGAACAGCTCTGACATGAATGACTGGCAGAAACGCATAACTTCGTTATCAGTCTTACCTTTGGGATCAAAATCGGAACCGCCCTTGCCGCCGCCTATTGGAAGGCCTGTCAGGGAGTTTTTGAATATCTGTTCAAAACCAAGAAATTTAATAATGCTTAATGTTACTGAAGGATGGAAACGCAAGCCGCCCTTGTACGGGCCGATCGCAGAGTTGAATTGCACGCGGTAGCCGCGGTTTACCTGCACTTTACCGGAGTCGTCAACCCAGGGAACCCTGAAAGTAATAGCGCGTTCAGGTTCTATTAATCTTTCCAAAAGTCCGGCTTTTTCATAAGTGTTGTCCTGATCGACAATGATTCTAAGCGAGTCTAAAACCTCTTTTGCCGCCTGTAAAAATTCAGGCTGCCCCGCATCCCTTCTTTCTATAATAGAGATAATTTTGTCTATATAGCTCATATTTCCTCCATGAGTATTTACTAAATTTCTTTATATCCTTTTTAAGATATTATGTCAATAAACTACATTAGTTTTTCAACTGCGGCAAGTTTGACGGCGGTACAGAATATTTCCAACGCCTGTCCAAGTTCCTCAAGGGGGGGACAAGTCGGGGCAATGCGGATGTTTTTATCCTGCGGATCAATCCCGTTGGGGAATGTCGCGCCCGCGGGAGTCAGAGCGACGCCTGCTTCAGCGCAGAGGGAAACAATTCTTTTTGCGCAGCCATTAGGCGCGTCAAAGCTGACAAAATAACCGCCCTCAGGCTCCGTCCATTCTGCGATGCCGAGGCCGCCCAATTCGCGGCGCAGGGTTTCCGCAACAAGATTGAATTTTGGTTTTAGAATTACCGCGTGTTTTTCCATGTGCGCCATTACGCCGCGAGCGTCTTTGAAGAAACGGGCGTGCCGTAATTGGACCAATTTATCCGGCCCTATTGTCTGCGCGATTAGCCGCTGACGGATATAATCGCAGTTGGATTTGGAAGAAGCCATACAGGATACCGACGCGCCGGCAAAACTGACTTTTGAAAAAGAGGCGAACACAAGCGGCATATTCGGATTACCGGCTTCTTCGCACAGGCGGATAATATTTGGGATTATTCTCTTCGCGTTTCCAAGATCATGGAAGCCATAGGCATTGTCCCAGTAAATACGGAAATCATCGGCTGCCGGTTTCAGTTTTGCAAAACGTTTTACCGTATCAGTAGAATAGACTATGCCGGTAGGGTTTGAATACTTGGGGACGCACCAAATGCCTTTGATCAGCGGGTCGGAACCAACCGCGGCTTCGACCGCGTCCATATCGGGACCATCCTGCCCCATCGCCACAGGTATCATATCAATATGAAAATATTTGCATATTGTAAAATGGCGGTCGTAACCGGGAACGGGACACAAAAATTTTACCTGTCCCTGACTCTGCCACGGCTGTCCGTCCCTTACGCCGTGGGACATATTCACCGCCACATTGTCAAACATCAGGGAAAGCGAAGAATTGCCGCCGACAATAACTTCATCCGGCGTCAGTTCCAGAAGGTCGGCGAATATTTTTTTCATTTCGGGGATGCCGTCAATACCGCCGTAATTACGGCAGTCGGCCCCGCTCTCGGCTTTGTAGTCATACGTTGAAAGGCAGGTTAATAATTCATTGCAAAGGGACAGCTGTTCATCGGAGGGAACTCCGCGGGTCATGTTGAGCTTCCTGCCTTTTTCCTTGTGTTTTAAAAAAGCCGCGTCAAGCTCTTTTTTAAGCGCGGATAATTCGGCGGCGTTCATCTGGGTATATTGTTTCATGGGTACTTCCTTTGTTTTACTTTATACTCTTTTTGTTTGTTAGCCAATATATTCTTTAAATTCTTACCACGAACCTCACGAACAAGGAGCGAACCAAGAGAAATTAGAGTTTACCACTAATAAATGCGCAAGGCGAGAGCGAATGGATTAAAAGGTTTTTATTATAACACTAAGCATGAGCTTCACGATAAGATAATAGACATAAAACTCTCTTCTTGACAATCTTATCCAAAAGTTGAAAAATATTCCCTATGAGCTTAAACAGCGTACAGTCGCTGATTACTCAACATAATCATTAAAGGAAGGTTCATTATGAAAAATCTGGCAAAAGTCCTGCACGGAAAAGCGGGAACCATTTTTACAACAGCGCTCATATTCGCGCTGGCGGCGGCATTCGCTTTCTCAACGGCAGCTTGTACAGGCAAGGGTAGTGGCGGTAGTAGCAGCGAAAGCAAAAACAAGGACAACGGCAAAGAACTTAACAGCGCAGAGGCGTTGAAGGAGTACCTTGACAGTCAGCCTGCCAATAGTCCTGATAAACCAATAAAGGTTACAATGGCTATTAATGACCTGATGCTCAAAAGTGTCGTGGACGTTATAAAAACAGCAAACAAATATGTAAGCCTTAACCTTTCCGGCGACATGTTAACAATTATTCCAGAGTATGCTTTTTCTGATAAGTATGATGCAAAAAAAGCCTGTATCACGCTTATAGACATAACCATACCAAAGAGCGTTACCACCATTGGGGATCACGCTTTTCAAGGTTGCACCAACCTTAATATAATAAATGTCGCCTCTGACAATAGTGCATATACCACGCAAGATGGTGTATTGTATAACAAAGATAAAACAACTTTAATTACATGTCCAAAAGGAAAAACAGGCGCATTTACCATACCGGACAGCGTTACCAATATTGGAGGAGCGGCTTTTGCAGATTGTACCAGTCTTACCAGTATGACCATTCCCAACAGCGTTACCAACATTGGAGGCAGTTTTTTTGCCGGGTGTACTAATCTTACCAGTGTAACAATACCGGACAGTGTTACAAGCATTGATATGGCAGCTTTTTACGGTTGCACCAGCCTTACCAGCTTAACCATACCCGACAGCGTTACCAGAATTGGGGTTATGGCTTTTGGCTATTGTACCAACCTTACCAGCGTAACATTTCAAGGGAGGATTGCTTCTAACAATTTTGAAAGTGATGAGATTGTTAGTTGGAGTGAAGAGGGAGGACCTATCGGCGACTTACGCGCCAAGTATCTTGCCGGAGGCATAGGAACGTATACAAGACCAAACGGCAAAAGTCTTACATGGACGAAACAGTAGAAAGTAATAATAGTATTCGTGATAGAATCTCTTTTTATTTCTACCACGAACCACGAACACTCACGAACTTGTCCTCCGAAATCTTGTCGCTGTTCGTGTTGGTTCGTGGTAGAATTTCTTACCTTTATTTCACCTATAGAGGCGAGACTTGCCTCTTTGTTCCTTCGTGAGAACCTTAGCAATTAAATCTATATCACCATAACTAACGAAGAATAATCTGCCAGTAAAGAATCGCCGGTAATAAGGCGCATTGGAAAGGTGAGAGCCTGCGCCAGCAACATATGATCAAACGGGTCTTTATGAATATTTGGCAATTCTAAATACGCTTTAAGGCAATCGCCTGTCAGGGGCAGTTCGACAAAATTGTGCTTTTTTGCATTGGCATAAAGTTCATTTATATTAAGGTTCAATTTACCGCTTTTAATTTTAATTGCAATCTCCCATAAAGAGACAGAACTAAAAAATATATCCGTCACTTCAGATCCGATTAATTCTTTTATTGAATCAATTCTATCAGAACCCCAAAAATACCATAATAAAATATTGGTATCCATTAGAAATCTGTTCATTTTTTTTCAAACTCCTCAAAACCTTTCATGCTGTAAAATAATTCGATAGTGTCATCCGACAACGGGGCATCCCAACCTTCAGGGAGTTCCATTTTTCCTTTCATACAGCCAAAAGCCCGTTTTCGCAGTTCAGCCCGCATTTTTACGGAATTAACCGCCGTAATAACAGCTTCCGGTTTGCCATACGCTCCAATATAGATAGTTTCTCCCGCCGCCGCCTTTTTAATAAGCTTGGATAGATTTGACTTTGCCTCATGAATAGGGATTGTTTTTATCTCAGTCATAATATTACTCATATTATAAACTTAGCCTAGTTCGGGCTAAGTGTCAAGAAAATTATATCAATAACTGCGTATTTTTTTGTATCAACCAAATAACTTGACACTCTTCTTATTTCCAATTATATATTAAACAACATATCTTACCGGGGTGGTTGCCTGTTTTGGTTTTGCCATAACACAATGCCTGAGATTAAACCCGTTGAACCTGATCCGGATAATGCCGGCGTAGGGAACAAATAAAACAAAAGGCTTGCAACATATAGTTGCAGACTTCTGTTTTCCAGTTAATGGGTAATTTTTAAGCTCCGGTTTGTGTGAAAAATTTTAGGAGTGTACTATGAAGAAAAAAAACAGAACCGGAAGAATCATCCACGCGGCGTTTTGCGCCGCGCTTGCCGTCTTACTGCTGACAGGGATTGCAGCCTGTAAAAAAGAAAAAAGCGCCGAGCTTGTAATCTGGACTTATGACTCTTTTAACTCGGAGTGGGGACCCGGTCCCGATGTTTCAAAAGTTTTTGAGGAAAAAACCGGAGTGAAAATTACATGGGTAAGCCACGGCGACGCGGGAGAGATTGTTTCAAGACTGATACAGGAGGGAAACGCTTCCAACGCGGATATAATTCTGGGGTTTGATCAAAATCTTGCCCCGCGTGTTTTGGACTCGGGGCTTCTTGAGGCGTACCGTCCCAAAGGAGCCGAAAAAATTTTCAGCGAACTTGTTTTAGATACTGATTTCCGCATAATTCCGTTTGATTACAGTTACTTCGCCATTGTCTATGACTCTCAGGAGGTTACCCCCCCCAAGTCTCTTGAAGACTTAACATCCACGCAATACAAACAGAAACTAATCCTGATTGATCCGCGAACATCGTCGCCGGGGCTTGGCTTCTTTGCGTGGGTAAAGGAGATTTATGGCGCGGACTGGCAGGATTACTGGCGGCGGCTTCAACCTTCGATACTGACAATCGCAGACGGGTGGAGTTCAGCTTACGGACTTTTTACAAGGGGGGAAGCGCCGCTTGTTCTCTCATACACCACAAGCCCGGGATACCATCTTGAATACGAAGAAACTGAACGTTACCAGGCCGCTATTTTTACAGACGGCCACGCGATGCAAATAGAAGCCGCAGGCCTTTTGAAAAGCGCGAAAAACAAGGTCAACGCAAAGGCGTTTCTTGATTTTATGATAAGTCCGGATTTTCAAAATATCATTCCATTAACAAACTGGATGTACACGGTGATTGATATCCCGCTTCCTGATTCTTTCAGGATAAATCCGAAGAGCGATAAGCCTCTTTTGCCCGGCCCTGTTTCTGAGGCCGATCTTAACGAATGGGCGGCGCTGATGATAAGCGGCGGACAAAACTGATGACAAAGAAAACTGCCGCCTGCCTTCTGGCTTTACCGCCCGTACTGGCGGCGGCTTTTTCTTTCATTCTTCCATATATCGCAAGTTTCGCGCCAGCTATTCGCGAGCTAGCTTCAGGGCTAAAAACTTTCAACGCGGGCGGGGAAATATCCGTCCTGGGAAACAGCGCCCTGCTCAACATAACCTTGTTTACTTTTAAGCAGGCTTTTTTCAGCGTGCTTGTCTCGCTTGCCTTAGGACTTCCCGGCGCGTGGTTCATAGGGAACAGCCGTTCCCGTTTTACGCCGTTTCTAAGAACCTTAACGGCGATCCCTTTTGCAATGCCGTCAATTTTGGTGGTGTTGGGCTTCGTACTTTTTTTTGGAAACTCAGGCTGGGTAAACCGTCTCTATACGGCATTGCCTTTCTCTAACGCGCAACCTTTAAGGATACTCTACAAACCGCTTGCCGTTATTCTCGCGCATGGTTTTTTTAACTTCCCGATAGTGATTCGTCTTGCAGGAGATGGAATCGCAAGGGCGCGGCGCGCCTACGCTCCCGCGGCGGCAAGTCTTGGAGCCTCTCCTTTAAAAACCATTCTTACCGTGATCCTGCCGCTTACAATTCCAGGTATCCTGGCCGCAAGTTTTTTGGTGTTTATGTACTGCTTTACAAGTTTCGCGGTTGTGCTGGTTTTGGGAGGCGGTCCGGCTGTTACTACTCTCGCGGTGGAGATTTACCGCCATGCGCGGATTTTTTTGAATTACGGCAATGCCGGGTTTCTCGCATTAATAGAAACCTTAATCGCCGTCTGCGTTTTTCTGACCTATGTTTTTATCGGGAAAAAATCAATGTCGATAAAAACAAATATTATTGAGTACCCAGAAACGGGAAAAAAATCCCCCGCCTCGCGAATTATCATGGCCGCGTACTTTATTGTGATGGCTTTTATTGTTCTTGGCCCCCTTCTTTCCATTCCGCTGGAATCCTTTTTGTACAGATCTTCCCGTATGGCCGCCCAGGTTTTTAGCATCCGGTGGTGGAACAGCCTTGGCGGCACCTGCCTTCCGGCGCTTGGCCGCTCGCTTATACTGGCTTTCTTTTCCGCGACAACCGCCTGCGTCCTGGCGTTCTTCGCGGCAGGCGCGGTAAAACTCCTTGAAACAAACAATAAAAAGACTTCCCTTCCGGCTAACCTTATCCGTTTCTTTGCCGCCGCTCCTGTAATATCGTCCGGCATTGTTTTAGGACTGGGCTGGATCGTTATATATGGAAGAAACTTTTCAAGATCGCCAATTGCGCTTATAATACTTCACGGAGTGAGCGCGATGCCGTTTGCCTTTAACTTCATTTCCGAAGGTTTCCGCTCCCTTCCCGCCAACACGCTGAACGCGGCGGCAGTCTTCGGCGCGGATCCTCTGCGCGGACTTTTAACCACAGCCCTGCCGCTCTCGCTTCCCCGTGTGCGTTCAGCGTGGGGTTTTGCCGCGGCGCTCAGTCTTGGGGAACTAAACGCGGTGATGATGCTTGGCATGGAAGGATGGGAAACTTTACCCCTGTACATCTACCGCGCCGTGGCGGCCTACCGTTACGGAACTGCCTGCGCCGCGGGAACCCTGCTGATACTTTGCTGCGCCGCCTGCTTTCTGCTCTCGGAGACAGGGAGGGAAAAATATGCTTGAAGTTAAAGCGCTAAAAAAATCTTACGGAGACTTTTCCGTATTACTTGATTTATCCGTCGGCGCGGGAGAAACGCTTTCACTGGTCGGCCCTTCCGGCTGCGGAAAGACTACCACGCTTAACCTTATCGCAGGCCTTATTGAGCCGGAATCGGGGAGCGTGGTTATTGACGGCGAAGACATTACCCGCCTGCCCGCATGGAAGCGGAATATTTCCGTAGTTTTTCAGGACTTGGCGCTGTTCCCCCACCTTGACGTTGGCGGAAATATCGCCTACGGCCTTTTTATACGCGGAGTCCCCAAAAAAGAACGCCGCCTCATTGTTGAGCAAACCTTGGAAATTGTCCGTCTTCAAGGCTATGCGGCGCGTCGCATTGACACCCTCTCAGGCGGAGAGCGCCAGCGTGTCGCCATTGCGCGCGCTCTTGCGTCCAGTCCCTGCCTGCTTTTACTTGACGAACCTTTTTCAAGTTTGGACGCGCCCCTGCGGAAAGACCTCCACCGTGATTTTCTTGAGATCCGCTCCCACTCAAAAGCCCCCTGCATCTTTATCACCCATGACCGCGAAGAAGCCCTTATGCTGGGAGACAAAATCGCCCTTATGACGGACGGACGCATCGTAGAAACCGCCTCAGGAAACGACCTCCTCTCCGCGCCAAAAACCGAATTTGCAAGGCAGTTTTTTAGAATTTAATCGCAATATTTCTCAGTATCTTTTAATAGTTTTTTTTGTTATAATAAGGTATGGACTCGACCGGGAAAATTATCAGTTTGTGCCTTCTTACCCTGCTATTCATAGCCCCGCTCCACGCGGATCCTCTCCCTGATGATGAAAAACCCCCGCTTGATAATGAGGAAGCCGCCATCCATGAACCGCTCTCTCCGAACGAAGAGACTCCCCATGCTAAGGACTCTCCCTTAAGCGACGAGTTTGCCTATGACGATGATTTCGATGACGATTCATTTTTCTTTGAGGCGCCCGCGCTCGTTTTTCAAGTACCCTCCTTTGAGACCCGCTCTTTTGATGAGGTTTTTCCAAAGTTAACGCCAAGCCAAAGAAGAACCGTAATGAGCAGTAGAGGACTTAGATTCGCGTTCGAGAAAGGCGGTTCTCCCAGATTAGTTCCCGATCCGGATTCGGGGGTTAATCTTCTTAGCAAAGTCATGTCAAAAAAACCTTCACATATTATTGAGGCTCTTATAGTAGTGCCATATAACAAAAGAGAACTTGATATACTGGATATTTACAACGCGTTAGGAAGAATTAAAAACATACATGAACAAATAATTATCATGAGAGAAAAAGAATATAAACTTTTTACGGATTCTACCCGTCTTGAAAGTCCTCAGGTAAGAAAACCAATTTCCGATCCTCCGTTTTCAGATACGCTCCCTTACACAGAAACAATGTATCTGCGTTTAGTGGACTATTCTATGGGAGACTTTTATCTTAGAGGTGACATAACCATAAGCCTGTACGGCCTTACTTATAGTTTGACCAACTTCAGAGACGTTTCTTATTCCATCTTCAGAATTATGAAAGCGGAAAAATTTATAGCCATAATTTACCTTGAACCCGTAAAAGAGGGAATTCTTATTTACAGCATGTCAGGACTTTATATACCCAGCTTTGTCGCAAACAGAATAAATCTTACTACAAGTATGAATTATCGGATAACCATACTAATAAACTGGATTACTGACGGCCTAAAAAAAGTAGAGGAAACTGAAAATCCAAATCTCCACTTCTATCAAATGAGAAAAGAATAAATACGCCCGGCGCATAAACAATCCCGTTAGGCAGGCGGCGGGATTGACTATATCGGTATCTTGTAGATTATTTATTTCTCCTATAACATGTATACATGGCAATTTTAACGCTTTTACTGCGTATGACCGGCGGACTCTGCATGTTCCTGTTTGGCATGAAAATGATGAGCGACGGACTGCAGAAAAGCGCGGGCGAACGCATGCGGAAAACGTTGAATTTCATGACCGGCAACCGTTTTATCGGAGTGCTGACGGGTTTTGCCGTAACCGCGATTATTCAGTCTTCATCGGCGTTTACCGTCATTGTTATATCATTTGTAAACGCGGGACTTTTAACTCTTACCCAGTTTATCGGAGTCTTATTCGGAACAAATATCGGAACCACCGTAACAGGATGGATAATCTCCCTTGTAGGGTTCAAGATTAGCATCGACAGTCTGGCTTTGCCGGCAATAGGCATTGGTTTTATTCTCAGCATAATAAAATGGAAATATAAACATATCGGCGATTTGCTTGTTGGATTCGGTTTTTTATTTCTTGGGCTTTATTTCCTTTCCAACGGAATAGCCGATTCAAGCGATATTTTTGATTTCGCCAAAATAGGGGCATTCAGAGAAAACAGAGTTACCGCGATATTAATCGGCGTAGGCGTGGGATTGGTGCTGACCATAATCATTAACTCATCTTCCGCGGCGGTAACGTTAATAATGACGCTGGCATTTCAGGATGTCATAACTTACGAGATGGCCGCCGGCATGGTATTGGGTTCCAATGTAGGGACTACCATTAACGCGGTTCTTGCGGGCATTGCGGGAAATACCGAATCAAAACGCGCCGCCCTTGCCCATGTTTTGTTTAACGTATTGGGACTTATCTGGGCGTTACCATTATTAATCCCACTGCTTAACATGGTTGAATTTATTTTCCCGGGAGACCCCTGGGCTCCGGGTCCCGGAAACACCTCAATACCTATTCATCTGGCGGGGCTTCATACCTTATTTAACGTAATAAATACCATTATCTTCCTGCCCTTTGTAAAACAGTACGCCAAATTGATCTCCATGCTTATTCCCGACAAGAAACAGGAAGAGAAAAGTGAACATTACAAATTCTCCTATCTGTCCGCGGGTAATACCCAGTCGCCGGAACTTAATATTCTTCGCGCGGAAAAAGAAATCAGCGACATGGCGGGAATTGTTTCATTTATGTATTCCCGCTTTTGCACTGTATTACGCGGCCTGCACGAAGTTGGCGGCAATGACAAAGAGAATACCGTTGAGTTATGCGCGGAACTGTTAAAAAAAGAGGAATACATTGATGAAATGCGGGAAATACTTAGCGGCTTTTTAATTGAATGTTCCCGCGTAAAACTCAATCCAAGAACCGAAGCCCGTATTTCATACCTTATGCAGGTCATTGCCTCGCTTGAATCAATGAGCGATGAATGTTACAGCATCAGCCGCCTGCTGGAAAAAAGTGTTGACAAGAATTACCTGTTTAAAGACAAGGAAATGGACGAGCTTATCCCATACGTCGGACTGGTTGAGGAATTTTTAAAATTGCTTGAAAACCAGCTTAGGCGCAACTCATCGCCGGAACAAAAAATACGCGCCATTGAATTGGAAGATAAAATCGACAGAGACCGCAAGAAATTGCAAAAGCTCGGGCGCAAGCGCATCGAAGCGGGCGGTAACGTAAAAGCCGAATTATTTTTTATAGACTTAGTCCGCCGTATAGAAAAACTTGGTGATTACTGCTTTGAGATTTCAGAAGAAAATACGCTCAAGAAATGGATTAACAATATTATTAATATAAGGTAATATTAAAAACCTAAACTCCCATCGTTCTAATCAGTTCCCTGGGCTTGCTTCCATGCGCGGGACCGACTACCCCGTTATGTTCCATCTCATCAACAATTCTTGCGGCGCGGTTAAAGCCGATCTTAAGCCTGCGTTGAATGTAACTGGCGCTTGCCTTGCCCTGCTGATAAACTATTTCCAGCGCTTTTTCGTATAACGGATCATCGCCGTCGGAAAACAGGGAAGCCCCCGTATCTTCCTCTTCTTCTTCATAAAAAATTTCATCGTCTATGTAATCCGGCTCTCCGAATGATTTTACATATTCAACAACCGCTTCCACTTCTTCTTCGGAAATAAACGCGCCCTGCATCCGGATTGGGAAAGGATCGACAACTCCCGAATAAAGCATATCGCCCTTACCTAAAAGTTTTTCAGCCCCAATCATGTCGATTATAATTCTGCTGTCCGTCTTACTTGCGACCATGAACGCGATACGGCTTGGAATGTTTGCTTTGATAAGCCCCGTAATTACGTCGATTGAAGGGCGCTGGGTTGCAAGCACAAGATGAATCCCTACCGCGCGGCTCATTGCCGCAAGCCTTGCTACTGTAGACTCAAGTTCCTTTCCGGTAGTCGTCATCAAATCAGCGTACTCGTCAATTACCACGACGATATATGGCATGTGTTCTTGAGCGATGTTTTTTTCTTTAACGCGCTTGTTGTAACTGCGGATGTCGCGCACTCCCATTGAGTCAAGGCAGGCATAACGCCTTTCCATTTCATAAATACAGTATTGAAGGGCCTGAAACGCTTTCTTGGAATCGGTAATTACCGGCGTCAATAAATGGGGGATGTCATTGTACAATTTCAATTCAACAATTTTTGGGTCAATAAGCAAAAGCCTGCACTCCGCCGGATGAAGCTGGTATAAAATAGAAAGTATTATCGCGTTCACGCAGACTGACTTTCCCGAACCGGTAGCGCCCGCGATCAAAAGGTGGGGCATCTGAACAAGGTCAACCGTCTGCGCCTCTCCCGTGATGTCTTTTCCCATAACGACGGGGATTTCCATTTTTTTCTCTGTGCGTTGAAGCTCGCTTTCGATAATTTCCTTAAAAGAGACAATGTTACGTTTGGCGTTGGGAACTTCGATACCCACGGCGTGCTTTCCGGGAATTGGGGCGACAATGCGCACGGAGGAGGCGGCAAGACGCAGGGCTATGTTGTCCTGTAGACCAACAATTTTTGAAAGTTTCACGCCCGGAGCGGGAAGAATCTCGAACATGGTAATTACAGGCCCTTTTCTTATGCCTGTAACTTCAGCCTGAATATTAAATTCGTTAAGAGTTTCCTTTAACGCGATAGCCGCGTCCCGCGTAGCCTGATCAATAATCCAGTATTCGCCGTCGGGGTATTCGTTAAGAATATCCACAGGAACCATGTATTTTTTATGACGAAGATTATTTAACCGTTTGCTTTTATTACGCACCTGTTCCGCATGAACAGCCGCGGCGGCTTCCGCCTCTTCCAGCGCTCGCGTTACGGCATCGACATCATCGTTTTCGTCTTCGTCAGTTTCAGCTTCCTCATCAATGCCCTGTTCATCAATATCTTCTATATTATCAGTATTTTCATCCGCCTCTACATTTTCCGCCTGAGAGTCAATTTGAGGTTTCTGTATATTATCTTCAAAAGAGATCTCAGGGTACGAGTTCTCCGTACTGGGAGCGGCGGCATCTTCATTTACATCAACACTTTCCCGCTCCACAGGCGGCGGAAGTAAATCCACGCGGCGGCGCGTCGTTTTATTTTCCTTAAAGAAAAGTATACTTCTCAGTATCTGTAAAGCAAGCGCCTCAATTACGGTAATGGTAATAATAAAAAGACTAAAACCTGTTTTTCCCAGAAAGTACAAAAACGCTGACTGCATGGAACGGAGATCAAAATCACGGACAAACACATAACCGATGGAAAGGGTTAAAAACGGAATAGCAGCCCCGCTTAAGATAAATACCCTGTCAGGTCGCCATTTCTGGTCGGCCAGAATAAAGGCGGCATAAAAAAAATACAGCGGGATAAGCATTGAAAGTATCCCAAAAGAGCGGGCAAAAAACCTTCCCGGCACGGCGGGAAAAAAATGAAACCCAAACAAAGCCGAAACCAGCGAAAAACCCAGCCAAATACCGCAAAATCCCAAAAAAACCGCCGATAAAACGGCTATTGTACGGAATTTAAAGTACCCATCCGTGGAAAATTTGTCTTTAAAATCAGAGAAGATCTGCAAAGTATATACCTCTGATTCATTTTCGGCTTATTTTTGGGGTTTTTTAGAAGAAACTCACACAAAGAGTACAAAGGAACAAAGAGCACAAATCATTATGACTTGACTTCGTATTTTTGAAGTATATCGTTAATTTCTTTGATAAGCCGTTGCTTAACGGCCAATAAATCGGAAACCAACATATTGACAGGTGTATCTTCCGCAGGATGTTCAAGAAAAAATTGGTAGGGCAGAACTTCAAGAACATCGGATATGCTCTGGATAACTTCAGGAGAAGGGAAATTTTTCCCGTTTTCAACGGCATTCAAATAATTTGGAGAAATATTAACCATTTCAGACAGTTTTAACTGGCTTATTTTCCTCTTTTTTCGCCAAAACCTAAGGTTTTTTATAAATATTCTCTGAAAATTGGTCATATTTATAAATCTAATCTAATTTTTGACTATAATAATACACTGTAATACAGTTATTACTATTGTATTACAGTTGACTTAATGTTATTTTTACTGAATAATTACAGTTAGAATCCATGTATTAGATTGATATTCTTACAATAAGGAGTGTGTTATGAAAAAGGAAATTAAATGGCAATTTATCAAGAGGATAGCGATTATTGCCCTGGCGGAGGTAATCGGTTTATCAATGGCGGTTTGCGATAATGGTTCAATAAATGGCAATGGTAACAGCGGCGGCAGTGGGGGCAATACGGCAGTTACTTTTAGCAGCGTAGCCGCAAACGGCTCCACTTCTCAGACCACAACGCAGTTGACGCTGATTTTTAGCCAGGCAATCACAGGTCTTTCGTCCGGAGACATATTTCTGGACGGCGTATCAGGCATAACCAAAGGAGCACTCAACAGTTCAGGATCAACCTACATACTGCCGATCAGCGGTTTTGCAGCAGGCGGAATTTTGAGCGTAGCAGTTGCTAAATCGGGTTATTCAATTAACGGTTCGCCAAAAACAGTAAACATTTATTATTACAGCGGCGGCAGTGGAGGCAATATAGCAGTAACTTTTAACAGCGTAGCCGCAAACGGCTCCGCTTCGCAGACCACAACGCAGTTGACGTTGATCTTTAGCCAGACGATCGCAGGTCTTTCCGATACCGATATTACCTTGAGTGGCGTATCAGGTGTAACCAAGGGATCGCTTAGCAGTTCAGGATCAACTTACACGTTGCCAATCAGCGGTTTTACCGCAGGTGGAACTTTGAGCGTAGCGGTTTCTAAATCTGGCTATTCTATTAGCGATTCACCAAAAACAATAACCATTTCTTATTACAGTGACAGCAGTATTGCTAAAGACATAGAAATGGCTTTGATACCTGCTGGAACCTTTATAATGGGCAGTCCTGGAAGCGAACCGGACCATCAATTCAATGAAACACAACATTCTGTAACACTGACAAAAAGTTTTTACATGGGCAAATATCAGGTAACGCAGGGGCAATATCAGGCGGTAATGGGCGCTAGTGAGGATCGGACTACTGACACCTATGGGAAAGGGATTAATTATCCGATTTACTATGTAAGCTGGTATGACGCAATAGTATTCTGCAACAAATTAAGCATAAAGGAAGGATTAAACCCCGTCTACAGCATTGGCGGCAGTACCGATCCAGCGGTTTGGATAACGAATAACGGAGGAACCATACCTACCATTATTAACGCTACATGGGACGCGGTAGTAATGGAAATGAGTAAAAACGGGTATCGTCTGCCGACAGAAGCAGAATGGGAATACGCTTGTCGCGCCGGGACAACAACTGCATTCAACACAGGAGATACGATTAGCGACAATACAGGGTGGTATTCTGCTAACAGCGGGAATAAGACGCATCAGGTGGGATTGAAACCCCCTAATGCATGGGGACTATATGACATGCATGGGAATGTGTATGAACATTGTTGGGATAGATACAGAGGAGAGTACTCAAATAGTTCTCAGACGGATCCTACGGGAGCGGGTACCAGCGATTCCCGGGTGTCACGCGGCGGGAGCTGGAACCTTACCGGTTTTTACCTGCGTTCCGCTTTTCGGATTAATGGTAGCCCCACTAGTCGGCTCCGTAACACCGGCTTCCGGCTGGTGCGCTCCTGAGTTCTGCCCGCAGCAAAGGCGAAATGCCCAAGCCGGAGTGACCTGAAAGGGAGCATCGAACCGAAGGTTCGCGGCGTGGGCATTGAGCGAAGACGGACGTGGCAAGGGAGGAAAATAAAATGGGGGTGTAGGTGGTTAACAACCTCATGCAAAATAGAGTAGTGTCGCTGATAAATGGCACTATGTTTTATAAGGAATAAATTAATGAATAATAAAATAGAATTGTTAAAAGATGACATAAAAGAAAAGCTAGAAAAGGCACAGGAAGAACATAAAGAAGGTGTTGATAACGGGGAAGTTCAAGCAACCAAACTAATGTTTTTTATAGGTCTTTCAATCATCTTAGCTTATATTTTAATAAAAAAATTTTTTTCTTTACCAGAACAGTTTATAACAGAATTTATAATGGTTATAGGTATAACATTCTGTGCGGATTCAATTTATTCTTGGTATAGGAGACGCCAGATCTCAAAAAATGATGCCTTGATTTATAATAAAGTAAATAAACAGATAATGGCGGATTTTGAAAAAAAAGATGGGATAAAGCTGTTAAGACAAATTGAAGAAAATGAAAAAGACGGCATTAAAATCACTGATATTATAATGAATAATGGTTTGGTTAATATACATAGATCAAGACAGGAACTCTATGAGAAGATAATAAAAAATTATTTGGATATAAATAAAGATGTTGAATGTGAGATAATTTGTTATGACGGAATGGAAGATTTTATAAACAAATTTTCAATTGATTGTCTTTGTAATTATATAAAAAAAGGCTTGCAATTAAAAATATTATCTGCCAATCCCAATGTTTCGTATTGGACACAGCATGAAATTGACATGAGCATTAATCTTAATTCAGAAAGAGAATATAATATAGAACCGCTTACTTATAACTGTAAAATTGCAACCAAAGAATTAAATGAATGGTATATTGCAATTACCAATCAATTATCAAATGATGAAAAAAATAAAATTCAACTTAAGTTTTATAATTCATTACCATCACTTTATTTATTCAAAATGGGCAAGAAATTATTTATCAGCGGTAAGCTCACAGGAGATGCCGATGGTAGTAATCCGCCAATTATTGAATATAAAGATACAGAAAATGAAAATGATATTTTTGCTCACTATAAAAAATATTTTGATCTTATATGGAATGATCCTGATTTGGCAACATTTGAACAGGAATTGTTAATTAATCCTCAGCTTTTAATAGGTAATAAAGTGGTAGATTTGATACTTCAAAATACTTGTAATGCCATGACTGAAATTTTAAGAGCGGCGTGTCCTGATTCTTATACTAAAGATAGATCCTTTCCTCTAAAGCAAGGAACAGACCCAATACAAGCATTCTTTACAGTACTTGATTATGCGGAACCATATGAAAGTTCAGGAGAAAGAAAAATAACACGAAGATATAATACTAATGGAGCTACTCGGTTAAACGAAAGTTTAGGAGTTAAAAAGTGTAATGGAAATATAGATTCTTTGATAAAAGGTTATCCAATCACTTGTTCACACGCAATAGGGCGTGCAATGGTAGAAGAAAGAGGCATTTTTAGAACAACTATTCCGCAAAATGAACCTCAATATCAGGATAAAATACGTTGTGCAAGTTTAGTATTACCTCTTAAATTCTCAGAAAAGTCAAGGAATAAGACCGTAATAGATTTTGTACATGAAGGAAAGATAACAAAAAACATCATTAATATTCCCGATATTCGAAAAGTTGAAGGACGAGATGAAGATAACTATAGTAAAAAATCAACCAAAGTATTTGCGACAGTAGCGTTTGAGTTTGATGAAAATGTCAGGCATATAATCGTACCAGATAAAACAAAGAATTTTGAATATGATATTGTTAAGTATAATTATGAAAATGGATTTACATCGCAATTTGAAGGATATCCATTTGATACAGGACAGGTTACTAGGCGGCTTATTTTGGAAGCTGAAAGATGCCAAAAAACATTGTTAGAATATTTTGGTTTTGATTCTGAAGTCGTAAATGATGCAGATGTACTAATGGATGGAAAATTGAGTCGTTAATAGTTTTCCACAACAGGGGGCGCATCGTAGTTACCCCTCTTTGTGATCTTCTAACCTTTGTATGAAAAATTTTCGATTAAACCTTTGCAGGAGGCTATAATTTGAATGAACCCCAACCATCACAAAAAATACTTAATTCCATTTACCAAACAATTCACCGCCGCCGTTATCTGCTTTTTCTTCTTCTCTCTTTCCTCGCAGGCTGCCTAGTCACAGGTCTTTTCTTCAATCGACAATGATTTGCAAACATCGTAAAACTTGATAAACGATACTCTAACCAACACGCAAGAGCAGTAGAAACTATTGGAAGACTTGAAACAGAACTTGACAGAGAGCGGGATATTAATCGCCAGTTACGAGAACATAATAACAGAGCAAGAGAAATTGCTGGCGGGCTTACGGGAACAGTTGAACGCAATGTCCGAAACTTACAGGAAGCAGTCTCAATTATCGACGAGATACGCGCAAAGCTCAAAGTTTTAGAGAACTTTTACGCTGATAACGATTCCGGTGACGGCGCTCATTAGCGGCGGCGTAGTATGGGCGGTAACTAAATAGTAATATATCACCGGAATTTAAATTGGCGGCTCTTGGAGACACTATAGCCCTTGTACTTGCTACATTGTATTGTCCACAGATAAACAGCTAAAAAAAGAGAACTGGAAATTCGACTGGGATAAATCATTTTTATTTTGATACAAAAGCCAGCAAAGCCTTGATTAATAGATATTTGAAAGGAAAAAGCAATGGCTAAAAATCTAATAACAGTAAACACTAATCATGATATACTGAAATATGACAATCGAAAAGCTATAGAGCTTGCTCAGACGCTTAGCAGACCTTTAACTTCCAAAGAATATGAAATATTAAAAATCAACAAATCAATTAAACAGAATAAACTAACCAAATGAATAACACTCATTAGCGGCGATGTAAACACCACACAAATAAATTATTTCCCGCAATATTCCTTGATAAGATCCGTAAAAACCTCTCCATACTTTTCCAGTTTTCTTTTCCCCACTCCGTTAATGCCGGAGAATTGAACCAGAGAAGTTGGTTTTTTGTTGTTGCATTAAATTGCAAACAAGCTGCTAACAAATTGCAAGTGTTGGATAATAAACATAAAAAGAACCGTCCAAAATTAGTGCAACAACTTGTTGCACTAATTCCCTGGGGACACAATATTCTCATTTTTACAATGTCAAAAGAGCTAAAAGAAGCATTGTTCTACATTCAAAAAACGAAAGAAAATAATTGGAGCAGAGATACGCTTGCCTTGCAAATAAAATCAGGTTTGTATACAAGACAAGGTAAAGCAATTACCAATTTTACAAAAAAGAATATTTCATAGACCTTTTATTTTATCACATACCCATGCAATGCTATGTGGTTGTAGAATTGAAAAACAAAGATTTTGAACCCGAATTTGCCGATAAGCTCAATTTTTACCTGACACTCATTGACAAAACAATGAAACGCCCCAACGAAAACCCAACTATTGGTATATTGCTCTGCCAAGGCAAAGACAATTTAGAAGTAGAATATGCTTTGCAGGACATACACAAAAAATGTTATAGGTTCGATAATAACAACAAACTCTTGCAATTTTCTCTCCAAAATGGTAATATATTCTTAATGAGACAAAATATCGCCTTTAATATTCAATTCCAACCTAAAGAAATGTCATTTGTAATATCCACCCCTCCGTTAACTAACGGTTATACACATTACTTAAATAATTCAATTAATTACACAAAGTATTTAAATTCGCTTTTTTCACTGACATTTTTATTTTCTCATGGGAAATCGCTGTCAGTTCCCGACTTAAAACTTTTAGTTTAGAACCTAGGAACATTATGTGATATTTAATATTTTGCCTTGTATAACAAACCAAGCAAATAGTAGAAATAAATTTATTTTGGAGGTGCAATATGAAAATACAGTCCACAGAAGCAAAAAAAGGTGAAATCGTATTCCGTCGCAAACTTGCTCAACAACAATTAGGCGGAGTAGAGCTGATCGACGATGAATTTGATAAAGCTGCAATAGAGAAAATTTTAAACGAACGAATGACCAAAACTTACGATCAAATTTCAGCCTTACGCGCCAAAGGCATTCCCATTTCCCCTTACATCGAAGTAGGAGCCGAGCGGGGACAACGCTCGCTTGTATTGGAAAATGATCTTGATACCTCAGGCGTTGCTTTTGATATTTCGTTTGATATGTTAAAAAGCTGTGAATATTATGCAAGTCTTTACAATAAGAAAAAACTTCCTTTTCGCATATGCGCCGATGCGAACAATCTTCCTTTTCTTTCCAATACGGTTCCATTTTTCTATTGTTACGAAACCTTGCACCACTTTCCAACGCCTGTACCGATTGTTAACGAAATTCACCGCGTTCTTACTCCGGGTGGCTCGATGTTTTTTGATGAGGAGCCATTCAAAAAAATACTTCACCTTAATCTCTATACCAGAAACAAAAGTTATTCGACGAAAGTATTAAATCGAAGTGTTTTCAAAAAGGCAATGGATTATTTTTTTTCTGCACAATCTTGCAATGAAGTTGACCACGGTATTATTGAGAATGATGATATTTCCTTGAAAGAGTGGAAGAATGCGTTCAAACCATTTTCAGAGCGGAACGTTTCTCTTACGTCTATACGGTACATTACAACTCCGATGTATCCTCGAAAAAATCCCCTTTTGTTTCCAATTGCGTATCTTTTGGGAGGGACTATATCGGCTTTGTGCCGAAAAGCCGGAAAGATTCCAACTGATTTTCGTCCGATTCATGAAACACTTATGTGTCCCGCTTGCCGCGAGCTCGAGGTTGAATCCGGCATATATATTGAAGGCGAGGCTTACAAATGCCGCCATTGTGGTTTATCTTATCCCGTCTATGAAGGAATTTTATTCTTATTCACACCGGAAAAACTTCGTGAATTATACCCTGAACTGGTTAAAAACACTTAAGGTACACAAAGCTGACGGTCACTACAATGTAATGTATGCTAACAAGGAGATGATTAGGTGACACATTCTTTGTGATCTTCTAACCTTTGTGTTCTTGGTGTGAACCTCTTTCGAATAAATTATTTCCCGCAATATTCCTTGATAAGATCTGTAAAAACCTCTCCATACTTCTCTAATTTCCTTTTCCCCACTCCGTTAATGCCGGAAAACTGAACCAGAGAGGTTGGCTTTCTGCGGCACATATCTCTAAGATTCGAGTCGTGAAAAACTATGAATGGGGGAACCGATTCCTTGGCGGCGATATCTCTCCGTAATTTTTTCAATTTATCAAACAGGACATCGTCAATATCCGCAGACACGTTTTGCTTTTCCAAAAGTTTCGCGCCGCTTTGCTTTTGTATTTTTTCATCAAACACATCTTGCGTTTCAAAAAATTTTGCGCCGCTTTGTTTCGGTGTTTCTTCATCAGACACGTTTTGCGTGTTAATGAATTTTGCGCTCCTTTGGTGAGGCGATTTCTTATCAGACGCTTTTACGCGCTCTTGCGGCAGTTTCATTAAAATACATTCTTCTTCTTTGAGCAGCCTTTCCGCGTTACCGAGCATTACAACAGGATACTCTCCTTCTTCCAGCAATAAAAAACCTTTGTCTATCAGGTGATCAAGGATGAGGCGAATCCGGTGCGCGCTTGTGTCGGACATGATCGCATAAGTGCTGAGAGTCTCGAAACCTAAGCGGCGGATTTTTTCATTCTTACTGCCGCGTAAAATGTCAATGATCATGGTCTTCCCGAAATTGCGGCCACGCTGTTTAAGACGGTATACGCAGGAAACAATTTTTCTCGCTTCCAAGGTAACATCGGTCTCTTCAAATTCAGTCAGACAGTTTGAACAATTGCCGCAGTTTGCAGGAGATTTTTCGCCGAAGTAGGCAAGCAGGCGGCGGCGGAGGCAATCGTGCCCTGCGGCGTAAAAAGTCATTTGTTTTAGAAGTTCCAGATTGTGAGCCTGCAACACTTCGTCCGCGGATTCTCCGTCCTCGCCATGGGTTATAAGGTACTGATTTATCCGCACATCCTGACCGTTGTACAAAAGAATGCAATCCGCGGGAGAGCCATCCCTTCCGGCGCGTCCTGCTTCCTGATAATAGCTTTCAATGTTTTTGGGCATATTGTAATGAATGACATAAGATACGTTTGACTTGTCAATTCCCATTCCGAAAGCGTTAGTTGCAACCATTACCGTTTTGCGGTCGTAAATAAAATCATCCTGATTTTTTCTGCGCTCCTCATCAATAAGTCCCGCGTGATAACGGGTGGCGTTAAAACCTTGGCTAATCAGGAAATCGCAAGTTTCTTCCACGGTTTTTCTGGTAGCGCAATAAATGATACCGCTTGCTTCTTTTCGCTTATCAAGACATTCCAAAAGTGCGATTTTTTTGTCTTTTGGTTTTTGCACTTCAAAATAAAGATTGGGTCTGTCAAAACCGGTGTTTACGGAGAGGGGACTTCGCAGAGCCAGCAATTTACGGATGTCTTCCCTCACGTTGACAGTCGCGGTCGCAGTAAAAGCCGCAACTACAGGGCGCGGTTTAATACTTTTGATAAAATCCGTTATTTGCAGATAACTCGTTCTAAAGTCATGCCCCCACTGTGATACGCAATGCGCCTCGTCAACTACAACAAGCGGGATACTGTTAGCTGCAAATTCAGACGTATCAGTCCTTTGCAGGCGTTCAGGAGCGATGTAGAGCAGTTTAATATTGCCATTTCTTACCTCGTCCATTGTCTCCATGTATTCCCTGCCGCTTAGGGAACTGTTTAAAAAAGCCGCGCCGCATCCCGCTTCTTTCAATGCGCTGACCTGATCCTTCATCAGGGAAATCAGCGGCGAAATAACGATTGTCATCCCGTCAAGCATAAGGGCGGGTATCTGGTAGCAGAGAGATTTTCCCGCGCCTGTGGGCATCACCGCAAGCGCGTCAGTGCCCGTAAGAATGGCGTCTATAACTTCTTCCTGCCCCGGGCGAAAAGAAGAATAGCCGAATTTTTCTCTGAGTATTGTCAGTTTGTCCAAAATTGCCTCGGTATTATTGGTTTGGTATTATACATTAAATTTAAAGAAGATAACATCGCCGTCCTGAACAATGTAGTCTCTGCCTTCAAGACGGTATCTTCCCGCTTCTTTAATTTTTGCTTCCGTTCCGTAATTAAAAATATCTTCGCAAGTGTATACTTCGGCTTTTATAAAGCCTTTCTCAAAATCCGTGTGAATAACGCCAGCCGCTTTTGGCGCGGTGTCACCCGCCCTGATTGTCCACGCTCTGCACTCGTCTTTTCCTGACGTGAAAAAAGTTCTTAAGCCAAGTAATTTGTATGCGCTGTGAAT
>Ga0268262_10001815_pt1 | contig 25668 bp, 23 predicted proteins | sample TergutNc150P3_FD_190354 | JGI IMG/M metagenome (GOLD analysis project Ga0268262, IMG submission 190354) | Nasutitermes corniger P3 segment gut microbial community from laboratory colony in Florida, USA - Nc150 P3 (SPAdes) (version 2) | ecosystem: Host-associated > Arthropoda: Insects >... | reverse complement strand
ATGGAGTATACTTGATTTAAGGAAGGGTCATATGCTGGAAGCCGAATGGGGATTTTACGAAAAGAACCGGGATGTGCTGGTAGAAAAGTACTGTGGCAAGTATGTCGTTATTTCCGGCGATAGAGTGATTGCCGCTTACGATGATGAAGATGTCGCATATGACGAAACGATGAAGACCGTTCCTTTAGGCTCATTTATGATACACCATGTAACAGAGGAAGAGGAAGTTTTTACGATTTCCCCAGTATTAGGTGTCTAATATTCAGCATTTTCCATTCAAAAATGAATATGCTTATCTCCCATTAAGGCTAATGACTGAAGCCGAAGTTTCCAATGCTACGCAATATCAAAACATTGTAAAAGTAAGGGCATTATGGGATACAGGAGCCATGCTGTCGGCGGTAACGCCCGAGATAGCAGAAAAATTGAATTTGGTTTCTACCAACCGAATCAAAGTAAATGGCATAGGCAATTATAGTATTGCTGATGTCGTTATGGTTTCCATACGGTTGCCTAATTTAGTAGAGTTAAAAAATGCCCGTATACTGGTACTCAATTTGGTGAAAGATGTTGATATGCTGATAGGTATGGATATTATCCGGCTTGGCGATTTTTCAATAAGCAATGGGGCAGGGAAAACGCTGTTCACCTTTGCCATGCCCCCGTTTGAAAGCAAAACAGATCTTTACGAAAAAGCCCTTGAAGTTAACAAGCGCAATACTGAGTGGAATCCCTAACCCCTCTAAGCAGGGAAGAAACTCATGCCCGATAGGTTTTCTTGATACCCTCATGATTGATGAATAGCGTAAAAACGTCTACCAAGGAAGCCCTAATATAAGCCGTAAAATTATCCTCTAACCATAAAAATTTACTTGACATTTTGATCGGCCTATTGTTAAAGTGAAGGTGGGTGTAACTGGAAAGTGTAACTAAAAAAAGAGCCCAAGTGTAACTGAAATTTGCAAGATTTTACAAAAGCTTGCAAATAGGCCAAATCGTAATTCCTTGTATTATAAGGATTTAGCAAGGATTTACAAAATTTTAGAAGGCCGAAATTGAGACTCTTAATCTGCGGGTCGCAAGTTCGATCCTTGCGTGGCTCAATGAAAATTATGGCAATTTTCCCCAAATTGCATATAGACGAATACTAATGTTTTTTACTGTTATAGGATCATCTTCATGATATGAAACCCCATCACCTTGTTGTTTTGTGTTCCAATTCAGAAAATCACGGTCGTTTTTATACAATGTATTCGTACCCTTCACATAAGCAATTTGTCCAGCCGTATAATGATTATTATCTACAGGAGGAAAACCACCATCATTTCCATTCCCATCATACCAAATGTTATACGTCTTTCCTTCCGTGTCCGGATTACAACCAATCAAACCAATCAGAATAACTGATAAAATCAGCAATACGGCAAAATAACGTTTTTTCATATCATGATCCCCTTATATTTTCATTATAATTTAAAGATAAAAGGAAAACCATAATAAAAACAACAGAGAGACCGATAAATTAAATAACGCTCATAACATAAGGAGAATTGATATGGCAAAATTAGAAAAAGCAGTTACAGCCACAGCTAAAGCATTGGACAAGAAGGTCGCCAAAGCAGAAAAAGACGTTACAAAAAAAGCCGCTAAAGCGGAAAAGGACGTTACAAAAAAAGCTGCTAAGGCGGAAAAGCAAGTCGCTAAAACCGAGAAAAAGGCTGTAAAGGAAGTAAAAGGCGCTGCAAAAGCGACCGCTACGGCAGTGAAGAAGGCGGCGACCAAAAAGCCTGCCGCTCCAAAGGCAAAAGAGAAGTAGCGCAAAAAGCCCTGGGAAGCCAGGGCTTTTTAGTTGACCACGCCTTGATATCTCTATTGACAGGTTATTACGGTTCCTATACACTATCATCCAGAGACAGCCGGGCGCCTTTAATCGGGCTTATACGGCTTGGCTCTTAATCTGCGGGAATAGCTCAGTGGTAGAGCGCGACCTTGCCAAGGTCGATGTCGCGGGTCCGACTCCCGTTTCCCGCTTTAAGTCGCCCCTTCCTTGTGAAGGGGTTCTTTTTGCACGCCTTGAGAAAGGGAATATCGGCGATTCCGGCACTGCTACTTGTACTCCCTGATCTTCGCCCTGTTAAAATTGTTAACGGCATAAAACAGATTCTCCTGGCCCGATGAAAGAAAGAATGAGCCAACAATTGTTGAAATAGCACCCCCAATCGACAGACCCGCATAAATCTTTAAATTAAGATCCAAATTATCACTATTGCCAAAAATTGGTATAAACGCTCCTCCTAAAACAGCTGCCACCCCACCCCACAATAACAAATTTCCGGTAAGATTATTCCGCCTGTATGAATCATATTCCTGAGCGCTATCGGGATATAATTTAAGGGCATCTATCATGGATTTGTTTATGCCAAACATTGTCGACGAGCTTTGGTTATATAAATTCAATGACAATCCACCGATCATATTATAAGACCAATGAAACAACTCAGTGTTATAATAATCCGATAAATTACTATTTGCCTGCGCGCTTTCCTGGGCCATTAAATTTCCGGACAAAATTACTGCCAACATCAGAAAACCTGTTTTAAGGGCAATCTTCATTTTTTCCTCCGCGGTTTTAATTTTTTAGTAATAGTGTACATCCGGATTTGTTAATGTCAACATAAGGCTGTGGTAAAATATGCTTGAATGTGTCGGTTTTATCTCATAAACTACCTTAATTAAGCGGGAGTAAGTATTGAGCGTACATGAATCGGCTGAAATGTATTTGGAAACAATTCATGTTTTGGGCCTGAAAGGGAGCCCAGTCCGATCAATTGATATTGTAAACGAACTTGAATACTCAAAGCCAAGCGTCAGCGTTGCCATGAAAAATCTGCGTAAAGACAAGTACATTGAAATTGACGAGGACGGCTTTATCACCCTGACCGCAAAGGGCCGGAAAATAGCGGAGATGATGTACGAACGGCATATCGCGATTTCCGATTGGCTTATTTTTCTGGGCGTGGACAAAAAAACGGCGGTGCATGACGCCTGTAAAATGGAACACGTCATGAGCGAAAAAAGCTTCACGGCGATTAAGCGCCACATCGAAAACTTAAAACAAGAAGCGAAAGATCCTGAACAACCTGAACAAGTATAGAGTTTTACTGTTTTACCGTTTCCGCACCCCGCCTGCTTAACACGTTAAGGGAAGACAGATCGATGTATAAATATTTGTCATAACCGTCTTCTTCGTAGGTTTTTAGCACGCCTGTTGCTTCAACCCATGAGTCCACAACGGGATACGGCCTTGCGTTTTCTTTGGCCCACGCGACTTCAAACCCCACATTCGCGTCCATGCCGCAGCAACCCCCAGGGCCGTAGCGGATAACAAAACAGTACGGTTCATCCTTCCCATAGTACAGTTCGCTCTTAAAAAGCCCTTCAAGTTTGATGGTTTTTCCCAGATAATCCTCGGCGTTCAGGTAAACATCAGTAACCTGCGTGGCAAACATTTTTTCCTTTATTTCTATCGTGCCGTTGTTAAGGGCCTGACGTTGAAGAGAGTTGTTTTCATCAATAATATTTGAGTTTGATGCTGAATATAAAGCCGTTCCGGCTTTTTTGATATAGCTAATCGTTAAAAAAGAGGCTGTTGCCATTATGACAGCCACAATGATTATGATTTTATTTCCCGAAGATTTGTTTTCGCTCATCATTTCCCCCATTATTAATCAATTAATCGGCGTAGTTCCCTTATCTGACGCCTTAATTCTTCCGGCGCGGGGCCTCCTGAGGTTTTGCGCCCGGCAGCACAGGCTTCCGGTTTCAGTTCCGCGTAAATGCCTTCTTCAAATAACTCCGACTTCTCTTTCAGCTTTTCCAACGGCAGATCGCCCAGGGAAACAAGACCGGAGGCAATGCAGTCCCGCACAAGAAGGGCCGCCGTCTCGTGGGCTTTGCGGAATGGCATCCCCCTGCGGACAAGGTACTCGGCGGCGTCGGTGGCCTCCAGAAAGCCTCCGGCGCAGGCGGCTTTCATTCGCACAGCGTTAAACGCCGCGGAAGCAACCATGCCCCTGAAAATCCGCAGGGACGCGGCTGCCGTGTCGATGCTGTCAAAAAGGGCCTCTTTGTCTTCCTGCATATCCTTGTCGTAAGCATAAGGGAGTCCCTTTAGCGTCATTAATAAACTTACCATATTTCCCGTAGCCCTGCCGGCTTTGCCGCGTATAAGTTCCGCAAAATCGGGGTTTTTCTTCTGGGGCATAATCGAAGAGCCGGTACTGTAAGACTCGGCCAGATCGATAAACTTAAATTCCTCGCTTGCCCAGATGACGATGTCCTCGCAAAAGCGTGAAAGGTGGATCATTAAAATCGAAAGGGCGGAGGCGATTTCCAGCGCGAAGTCGCGGTCGGCAACGGAATCCATCGCGTTAAGCGTCGGGCGTTTAAAGCCCAATGCCGCGGCTGTCGCTTCCCGATCCAAAGGCAGGGTTGAACCGGCCAGGGCGCCGGAGCCGAGGGGGCACTCGTCGAGCCTTTCCAAAGCGTCTGCCAGGCGGCCTCTGTCCCTGTTCAAGGCGCAGCACCAGGCGGTCAGATGATAACCCAGGGTAACAGGCTGCGCCCGCTGCAAATGGGTATAGCCCGGCATGACCGTTTCCGCGTGGGCTTCCGCCTTGTCCAGCAGGGCGGCAATCGTCTGCGCCAATTCCGCGCGAAGGCCGGGAACCGCTTTTTTCAAGTACAACCGGAAGTCCAGCGCCACCTGATCGTTCCGGCTTCTTCCGGCGTGGACCATGCGTCCCGCGTCGCCAAGCCGCTCGGTAAGTACCTCTTCAATAAAGGAATGAACATCTTCCGCGTTTTGATCGATTGTCAATTCGCCGTTTGTTATTTCCCCGGCGATTCGCTCCAGCTCTCTGTCCAAAGCCTGGGCAGTCTCCGCCGGGATAATCCCCTGCTTCGCGAGCATTGCCGTGTGCGCCTGGCTTCCGGCAATATCTTCCTGAACCAGCCGCCGGTCAACGGAGATTGAAGCCTGGAACGCGAAGGCATCCGCTTCCGGTTTTTCTTCCAGCCTTCCCGCCCACAGCACTTGTTTGGAGTTATCTTTCATATCATCCGAAGAGGCCTTTGATTTTCGTCGACAGTTTTCCGCCTTTAGGGTTGTTTTGCATCAACGCGCGCACCAGCGTGGGAAGACCGTAAAGCCGGATAAAGCCCTTGGCGTCCGCGTGGTTGTACAGCTCGCCGGTGGTAAAACTTGCGATGGAAGGGTTATAAAGCGAATACGGCGAAGAAGCGCCCGCAGAGCTGACCGAGCCCTTGTAAAGTTTAAGCCGCACCGTGCCTGTAACGGTTTCCTGGGTGACGTCAACAAATGCGGACAGGGCTTCGCGCAGGGGAGTAAACCAGAGGCCGCCGTAGATTAGCTCCGCGAGTTTTAGCGAGGCCGTTTGTTTGAATGAATAGGTTTGCCGGTCAAGGCAGATATGTTCCAGCTCCTGGTGGGCATAGTAAAGAATCGTGCCGCCCGGAGTCTCGTAGACTCCCCTGCTCTTCATCCCTACCACGCGGTTTTCAACGATGTCCACAAGACCTACGCCGTGCTCCCCACCCAGCTTGTTAAGGGCGAGGATGAGGTTTACCCCGTCCATCTTTTTACCGTCCACCGAAACGGGAATTCCCTTTTCAAAACCTATTTCCACATAAGCCGGTTTGTCGGGGGCTTTTTCAGGCGGCGTTGTCATTTTTAGCATCCGGCCATACTCAGGCTCTTTGGCGGGGTCTTCCAGCTCCAGACCTTCATGGGAGATGTGCCAGAGGTTGTCGTCCCTGGAATAGGAATCCTCTTTTTTCATCGGCACGGGGATCTTCCTTTCTTCCAGATAGCGGATCTCCTCTTCCCTGCTTTTGATGTTCCATATCCGCCAGGGGGCGATAATTTCCATTTCCGGCGCAAGGGCCATGATCCCCAGATCAAAGCGGACCTGATCGTTGCCCTTGCCGGTGGCCCCGTGGGCTATGGCGTCGGCCTTTTCTTTCCGGGCCCGCTCGACCAGCACCTTGGCAATAAGGGGCCGCGCGGTCGAAGTTCCCAGAAGGTACTTGTCTTCATAAAGGGCGTTGGCCTTAAGGGCGGGCCACACATAGTCTTTAACGTATTCTTTTTTCGCGTCCACCACGGTACAGGAAAGCGCCCCGGTGTCCAAAGCCCGCTGTTTAATGGTCTTCCAGTCGGCCTCCTGCCCCAGATCCACGCAGACCGCAGCGATGTCGCAAGTCTGCTGCTCCTTAAGCCAGGGGATGATCACGGTCGTGTCAAGTCCGCCCGAATAAGCCAGAACGATCTTCTTCTTCATGATAATTTAACTCCTTCCCTATCTTAGCATAGCTACAACCCTTGCGGAAGATAGCGGTTTAGTGGAAAATATCCCGAGAAGAGATGAAAGCATATTTGGTTTTACAGAACGGTACGGTCATGGAAGGCATCTCCTTTGGCGCTCAGGGGGATGTTACCGGAGAAGTTGTGTTCGCCACCGGCATGACCGGCTATTTGGAAACCCTGACCGATCAAAGCTATTACGGGCAGATAGTCTTACAGACATTTCCCCTGATTGGAAATTACGGCATTATCCCCGCCGATTTTGAAAGCGCCGGAGTCGGGACAAAAGCATATATCGTCAAGCATCCTTGTCAAAACCCATCCAATTTCCGGAGCGAGGGCAATCTTGACGCTTTCTTAAAAGAGCGTGGCATTATCGGCTTGTACGGGATCGATACGAGGGCGCTTACAAGAATCATCCGCCAAAATGGCGTGATGAACGGGAAAATCACGGCAAGGCCTCCGACACCGGATGATATTGCGGAAGCGAAGGCATATACTATCCTGAACGCCGTCGCCGCCGTTTCATCGCGCTCCGTAACGAAAAAATTGCCCTCGCAAACGGCCAGGCGAGCGGCTTTGCGCGTTGCGTTGATGGATTTCGGCGCGAAGCGCGGCATAGCGGAAGCGCTGGCTGCGAGGGGCTGCGAGGTGTGGTCGTTCCCGCATGACACGAAAGCGGATGAAATACTGCAAATGAAACCAGACGGGATCATGCTTACTAACGGCCCGGGAGACCCGGCTGAAAGCGCCAACGATTGTATAATTGAAACCCTCCGTGTTCTCCAGAAGAGTAAGTTGCCGATTTTCGGTATATGCCTGGGACATCAACTTCTGGCGTTGGCAAACGGCTATTCGACGCGCAAGCTGAAATTCGGCCACCGAGGCGCCAATCAGCCGGTCAAGGAATTATCTACCGGGCGCGTGTACATCACCAGCCAAAACCACGGGTACGCGGTTGTGACTGACAACAGCTCTTTTGTAAACGTAAACGACGGCACCTGCGAGGGGCTGGATTACGGGTATTCGTTTTCGGTGCAGTTTCACCCCGAGGCGCGCGGCGGGCCGCTGGACACGGGTTTTTTGTTTGATCGCTTTATAGCAAGGATGACCACACATGCATAATATATTAGCCGACAGGATCATAGCTTACTTTCAGCCTATCCTTTCCGCCGATACCAAAGAGATATACGGTTTTGAAGTTCTGGGCCGCTATGTAGACTACGACGGAAAGGTAAAATCCCTGCGCCCTTTTTTTGCCAACCCTGAGATCTCACATGAAGAAGCCCTCAGGCTGGACAGGATAGTAAGAAGATACGCCATGAAGAAGTACGCCGAGGAAAATCGAAAAGAGTATCTCTTTATCAATATCAGATTGGCCTGGCTCCTGCCGTATGTGGATAATCCGGAAGAAATGTTTACTTTACAGCTTGCCAGGGAATACAACATTCCAAGCGACAGACTGGTTATAGAAATTTCGGAAGAAGAATTTAACGCGAGCGAAGAATATATCCGCGCTATAGTCCACTATAAAAAAATCGGCTGCCGCATCGCGCTTGACGATTACGGAAAAAGCGCCAGTAACATTGACAGGCTGGTAAAACTTCAACCTGACATTATAAAAATCAATATTGATTACATTCACAACAGTGAAAAATCCTATCATTACCGTGAGTATTTGCGTTCTCTTGCTACCTTTGCCGATGCCGTCGGTATCGAAGTGCTGTATGAAGGCGTGGAGACACGGGAGCAGCTTGATATTTGCATTTCCTCAAAGGGAAGGTTTTATCAGGGATTTTTAATCGCTGTTCCTCAACCATCTATGTGCAATACGGCTGTTAAGCGGTCTGTTTTTTCGGCGTCAATCGAGAACGCTCATACGGCGGTACAACAAAAAGCGGTGAAGGCGGAATCTTTGAGAAGATCCCTGGACGTTCAGGTTGAACGTTTCCTGCTTGAAAACCCGTTTGAACAGGGGAAAATTGACAGCGACGGCTATCTCATAAAACTTTTCCGTGAATTGTCCGAACTGAAACGGATTTATCTGTGCAGCCGCCAGGGCGTTCAACTTTCAGATAATATCGAGCGGCAATCGGGGGATATTGTATTCCGCAACTATAAAAACAAAAACTGGGCATGGCGCGGATATTTTCACGAAACCATAGCGGCTTTTGCTACGGGCAGAAAAAGCTGCCTGTCAAGCCCGTACCGTGATTTTACGACAAAAGAACAGATGTTCACTTATTGTTACGCGATTAACAATGACACATTCTTGTTTGCGGATATTACCAAAGATACCGAAGGGGCAGAGGCCTATGCCGCTGGATAAAAACATAAAAAAAATCATGGTCATAGGCTCCGGCCCGATAGTGATAGGACAGGCGGCGGAGTTTGACTACGCCGGCACTCAGGCTTGCCGTGTGCTGCGCGAAGACAGGATTGAAATTGTCCTGGTAAATTCCAATCCCGCTACAATCATGACCGACAAAAACATCGCCGACAGAATTTACATTGAGCCTCTGACGCTTACGACAGTCAAGCGAATTATCGAGAAGGAACGCCCCGACAGCATATTATCGGGGCTTGGCGGGCAGACCGGGCTTACGCTGTGCATGCAGCTTGCCCGCGACGGCTATCTTGAAAAAATGAACGTGCGCCTTTTGGGTTCTTCCCCCGAAACGATTGACAAGGCGGAAGACAGGCGCATTTTTAAGGAGACCATGCAGAGCATCGGCCAGCCGGTGATCCCCTCGGCAATCGCGAACGACGTAGATTCGGCGCTTAAATTCGCGGTTGAAATCGGTTATCCGGTCATCGTGCGTCCCGCCTTCACGCTGGGAGGCTCAGGCGGCGGCATCGCGGCGGATGAAAATGCCCTTCGGGATATCGCGGCGAACGGGCTGTCCATTTCGCCGATATGCCAGATTCTCGTTGAAAGATCCGTGGCCGGCTGGAAGGAAATTGAATACGAAGTTATGCGCGACCGCAACGGGAACGTGATTACCGTCTGCTCAATGGAAAACTTTGACCCGGTAGGCATTCACACCGGCGACAGCATCGTAATCGCGCCCGCCGTAACGCTGGCGGACAAGGAATACCAAATGCTCCGCCTGGCCGCTTTGAATATTATCCGCGCCCTTGGCGTTGAAGGCGGCTGCAACGTCCAGTTCGCCCTGAACCCCGATAGCTTTGAATACGCGGTTATCGAAGTAAATCCGCGCGTTTCGCGTTCTTCGGCCCTTGCAAGCAAGGCAACAGGCTACCCTATCGCCAAAGTCGCGACAAAGATTGCCGTCGGCTATACGCTGGACGAAATAATAAACGCCGTCACCGGCAGCACTTTCGCGGCGTTCGAGCCTACGATCGACTATGTGGCGGTGAAGTTCCCAAAATGGCCTTTTGATAAATTCGTATACGCCCATAAAGAGCTGGGCACGCAGATGAAGGCGACCGGCGAGGTCATGGCGCTTGCTGACACCTTTGAGGAAGCGCTTTTAAAAGCCGTGCGTGGCGCTGAGATCGGCCTTAACAGCCTTGACCTGCCCCGCCTGGCGGCGAAAACAGACGAAGAAATTCACGCCCTTCTCCGCACCGTAACCGACGAGCGCCTCTTTGTGCTGTACGAAGCCATAAAACGCGGAGTCGGCGTGGACGAGCTTTACCGGATGACCAAGGTAGACCGCTGGTTCCTGCACGGGCTTGTCAATATCGCTTCCGGGCGGTATTTGTGATAAAACGAATAAAACAAAAAGGAGAAAAAATTTATGCTAAGTTTGACAAAAGACATGGAAACCGGCGTTGAAAAAATAGATACGCAGCACAGGGAACTGATCAACAGGATAAACAACCTGATAGCAGCAGGGGAAAAGGCCGCTTCCAAAGAAGAAACCCAAAAAACCATTGATTACCTGGGTGAATATATTGATAAACACTTCGGCGATGAGCAGGAAATTCATCTTAAAAGCAAATACCCAAAATATGAGGAACACAAAACAAAACACGCTTATTATGTAAACGATTTTACCAAACTAAAAAACGAATTTGCGGCTAACGGCAATTCCATGGCATTTACCATGAAGCTTAACGGTTCATTGATCACCTGGATTGTACAACACATAAAGGTCGATGACGTAGAGTTCGGCAAATTTTACAAAGCGCAGAATAGCGGCACAGCCTAGCCAGAGAGGTTACCGCGTTACCATTCCGGTCTTAATTCATCTTCCCTTAACGAAATATCGGTATACGAATTTAACAGCACGAACAATTGCCTTGGATTCATACCTTCCTGTATCCTTAAAACAGCTTCTTTTTGTATAGTTTTTAGCGTCCTCAAATTTTCGTCTTTTTCCTGACTTATTATGTTGGAAAGTAGTTTATCGATAAATCCCTGATCCGTTCCGTCAATAACAAAATGTATTCCATATTCAAATATATCCCTGTCTTCGATCTTTTTGCGGTCGAACTTTCCTTCCAATGCCAGCAAGCCTTCCCTTCTTGCCTTTTCGGAAAATTCCATGGCGCGCTTGGCAATTTCATAATATTTCTTTACAAATTCATCGCGGTTCATTCTACTGTTTCTCCTTTTGAGGTCGGGCCGACAATTTCACCGGTTTGTTCCAAATGGTGAATTATTTGCACGATTTTTTCCCGGCTTTTTTTAACGTCGCTTATTCCAAGCGGCCCCATAAGTTCCATATCCTCTTTTAGCATTGTAGCCGCCCTTGGAGACATGTTACGAAAAACTTTTTCCTTCACTGTTTCTTCTTCGCCTTTCAATGCCATTGCCAGTTCCAGAGAATTAATTTCCCTTATCACTCTTTGGAGGCTCCTGTCATGTAATTCCAGAATTATCTCAAATTTCACAGGGCAAAAAGCATCAATTGAGTAAAGCGCGTTTTCTGAAATAACTCTGGCAAGAACCCATGATTCCCCTTCCAATTTGAGCTTGTTCAGGGCATTGCAGTATTTATCCGCGTTTGATTCATAGTACCCATATTGATCGTATTCCGGTTTTTCAAACAGGCTTACGGCGATGTTGTCAATTGCGTCTTTATGCCCATATGCCGTAATGACTATATCTTTTCCTTTGCCCATGATTTTCCCCTGTCATGAAGTATATAGTATTTGCTGCTTTTTGTAACCACTAAAAAAATCACCGAAAAATTTATCACGCAGAGTTCGCGAAGGCGCAGAGAGCGCAGCGTTATTACCAAAACATGCGTTTCCTATATGCTTTTTCTTATTTTCATAATGAAAATAAATATAAAGGAAATATCTGGCTTTCTCGTTGCTTCTAGCCCTTCGTCCTTTGCGTGAGATCTTTTGGGAGTAAACGCTATGGTGTACGGGGATTGCGGCCCACGCGGCCTTTTTGGTAAACTAAAAGCGTTATGGCTGTATCATCCCCACTCCCCACTCCCCACTCCCCTTTAATCTACAAAATGGTCGATACCTGCGGCGGAGAATTCGAGGCAAGGACGCCGTATTTCTACTCCGTTAAAAACGGGACAGAAAACGAGGCCCTGCCGTTTATCGGGAAAAGCGGAAAACAGAGGATTGTCGTGCTGGGATCGGGGCCGATACGCATTGGCCAGGGCATTGAGTTTGACTACGCCTGCGTGCATTGCGTATGGACGCTGAAAAGCATGGGATATGAAGTCATCGTGATCAACAACAACCCCGAAACGGTATCCACCGACTTCGACACCGCCGACAGGCTGTACTTTGAGCCGCTGTGTATCGACGACGTGATGAGCGTTACCGAAATCGAAAAGCCGGTCGGGGTAATTGTCGCGTTTGGCGGCGGCACGGCAATAAAGCTGACAAAAAAACTATACGAGCGCGGCGTCAACATAATCGGCACGTCGGCGGACAGTATAGACATTTGCGAAGACAGAGAACGGTTTGACACGCTGTTGGAACGCCTTCAGATAAAACGCCCTAAGGGATTCGGCGTTATGACCGAGGCGGAAGCGCTGGCCGCCGCCGAAAAACTCGGCTATCCGGTGCTTATGCGCCCGTCCTATGTACTAGGCGGCCAGAATATGATCATCGCGTTCTCTCAGGACGACATACGCGAATATATGGAAATCATCCTGCGTTCAAAACAGGAAAACCCCGTTCTTATTGACAAGTATCTTGAGGGGCTGGAAATTGAAGTTGACGCAATCTGCGACGGCGACCCTTCACTTGGCGGGAAGGGAGCGGTGCTTATTCCCGGCATAATGGAACATGTTGAGCGCACCGGCGTTCATTCGGGGGACAGCATCGCCGTATATCCCGCCCTGAACATCGACGACGCTTTGGCAGAAAAGATCTTTGCCGTTACGGAAAAACTCTGCATGGCCTTGAACGTTAAGGGCCTGGTAAATATTCAATACGTTCTGTACGAAAACGACATTTACGTCATAGAAGTAAATCCGAGGGCGTCCCGCACAGTTCCCTATATCAGCAAGGTTACGGGTATTCACATGTGCGAGCTTGCCACAAAGGTAAGTATCGGGGAAACGCTTTCATCTCTCGGGTACACATCCGGCATAGCGAAAATCCCGCCGTATACAGCGGTCAAGGTTCCCGTTTTCTCGTTTGAAAAGCTGGCCGGCGTGGATACTCATCTTGGGCCTGAAATGAAATCCACAGGAGAAGTTTTAGGCATCGGGAAAAACCTCGAGGAAGCGCTTTACAAGGGGCTTGTCGCCGCGGGATACAAGATGAAAAAGCGCGGCGGCGTTCTGATTACCGTACGGGACAGCGACAAGGCGGAGATTATCGATGTGGCCGAAAAATTTGTGCGGGCCGGATTTTCCCTTTACGCTACAAGGGGGACGGCCCGTTGCATTGCGGAAAAAGGTTTCGAGGTTCAGGCCACGGATAAAATCAGCGATAACAAAGACAACAACACGGCAACGCTTCTTGAAAGCGGCAAGATCAGTTATATCATCTCCACTTCAGAAAAGGGCAGAGACCCTGCCAATGACAGCGTGAAGATACGCAGGCGCGCCTGCACTCTGGGCGTTCCCTGCCTTACGTCGGTCGACACCGCTAACGCGCTGGCGGACGGCCTGCTTTCAGGATACAGCGAAATCAATACGGAGCTGGTCGACATCAACCGCCTCAGGAGCGGGCATACAAAACTCGCATTCACAAAAATGCATACTTGTGGAAACGACTATATTTACTTCAACTGTTTCGACATAGAAATTAATTCGCCGGAATCGCTTTCGGTGTTCCTTGCCGACAGGCATACCGGCGTGGGCGGCGACGGCGTTGTGCTCATACTGCGGTCGAGCGTTGCCGACGCGAAAATGCGGATGTTCAACCTTGACGGCAGCGAAAGCGGCATAAGCGGAAACGCGCTCCGCTGTGTAGCGAAATTTCTTTACGACAACGGAATTATAAAAAAGCGCGATATGCGGATTGAGACAAAAAGCGGTGTGAAGGAACTTTACCTATCCACGAGGAACGGAGCGGTATCATCGGTAAAGGTGGACATGGGACGCGCGGAACTGCGCCCGGAAAAAATCCCCGTCAATTTGGCGGGAGAAAACGTGATAGCGAAAAAAGTATCCATCGGCGGTAAAAAATACGAGATTACCTGTGTCTCAATGGGCAATCCTCACGCCGTAGTGTTTCATGACAATCTGGATGATCTTGATTTAAGTGAAATTGGGCCCCTCTTTGAAAACGACGCTTTGTTTCCCGACCGCGTGAACACGGAATTTGTCAGAGTTGTAACCAGGAATCGCATAAAAATACGCTTATGGGAACGCGGCAGCGGTGAAACGCAGGCCAGCGGCACCGCCGCCTGCGCTTCGGCTGTAGCCGCGGTGCTGAACGGGCACTGCGACAAGGACACGGACATCAAGGTGCAACTTCCCGGCGGGGATTTAATCATCCGTTACACAGACGAAGCAGTGTACATGACCGGCGACTGCATAAAAGTCTTCGACGGAACGGTGGAAATATGAGCGAGCTGGTACTGGTACTTGATTTTGGCGGGCAGTATAAGGAGCTTATCGCCAGCTCGGTAAGGAACCTGTCTGTATACTCGGAAATTATACCGGGCAGTACACCGGCCGCCGAGATCAAGAAGCTAAACCCTATTGGCATTATCCTGACAGGCGGGCCGAAAAGCGTTTATTCCGGCGATTCGCCCAAGTGCGATCCTGAGTTATTTTCGCTTGACATTCCTATCCTCGGTATCTGCTACGGTCTGCACCTGATTTGCCAGACACTCGGCGGCAAAGTCGCGCCCGGCGATACAGGCGAATACGGGCGTGTAACCGTAACGCCTGGCGGAAGCCCGTCAAAATTATTCGGCAAGGAACCCTTCACCGCCCTTATGAGCCACAGGGACGCCGCGGAGCGGCTGCCTGAAGGTTTCCGCGCTACTGCGAAAACCGCCTCATGCATCGCCGCCTTTGAGAACAGCGCCAAAAAGATCTACGCCGTGCAGTTCCACCCGGAAACCAAGCATACAGAAGGCGGGCGCGAAATTCTCCGCAAGTTTTTATATGATGTCTGCAAGGCCTCTGGCGATTATAAACTTGACGATTACATTGAAACGCAAATAGCCCAAATACGAGAAAAGGTTGGCGATAAGAAGGCTCTGCTTGCTTTGTCCGGCGGGGTCGATTCGTCTGTTTGCGCGAGCCTTTTATCTCTGGCAATACCCGGGCAGCTTACCTGTATCTTTGTCGATCACGGCTTCATGCGCCTAAACGAGGGCGACGAAATAGAGCGCGTTTTTTCAAAGCGGAACCTACGCTTTATCCGCGTCAACGCGCAAAAGCGTTTCCTTGCCAAATTGAAGGGCGTGACGGAGCCTGAGAAAAAGCGCAAGATCATAGGCGAAGAATTTATCCGCGTGTTCGAGGAAGAATCCGCAAAGTTAGGCGACATTCCTTTTCTCGCGCAGGGGACAATATACCCTGATGTCGTTGAATCAGGCGGCAAATACGGCGCGGTTATTAAAAGCCATCACAACGTGGGTGGGCTTCCGGAAAGGCTTAAGTTTACCGGAATCCTGGAACCACTGTCCGGGCTTTTTAAGGACGAGGTGCGCGTCCTCGGCAGAAAGCTGAAGCTTCCGGTTTCGATTGTAAACCGCCAGCCGTTTCCTGGACCCGGGCTCGCGATCCGCGTCATTGGTGAAGCCACGGAGGAAAAGCTGGAAACACTACGCAAGGCCGACGCGATTCTCCGCGAAGAACTTGACGGCCTCAAAAGCAGGCCGGATCAGTATTTTTGCGTATTGACAGGCACACGCTCAGTCGGCGTTAAAGGGGACGACAGGACATACGATTTCGTAATCGCCGTCAGGGCCGTAAAGACGGACGATTTTATGACCTGCGAATACGCCCCGCTGCCGCACAAGCTTTTAAGCAGGATATCCTCAAGGATAACTGCGGAAATACCGTCCACGAGCCGCGTTGTTTACGATATTACATCAAAGCCCCCAGCTACTGTAGAATGGGAATAAAGGATAGAATTAAGGTCTAGGTTTTATCGATGATTAAAGTAATTGATTACAAAGCGGGAAACGCTCCAAGCGTTATGCACGCAATCACCAGCCTTGGGTATAAGGCGGAATTCGCGCGTCAGGGAAATGAGCTTGCGGACGCGACTCATATTTTACTGCCTGGAGTAGGCAGCGCGGGGGCGACTATGGAATCCCTGCGCGAGTTGAACATCATTGCGGCGTTGGAGGACGCGGTCTTCAGGAAAAAGACTTTTTTCCTTGGCATCTGCGTCGGGCTTCAGATTCTTTTTCAGCACAGCGAAGAAGATGACGCGGACTGCCTGGGATGGCTAAAAGGCAAGGTAGTTAAATTCGACGCTTCAAAGGTCAGGGTTCCGCAGATGGGCTGGAACAAGGTTAGCTTTACGGAAAGCCCGATCAATAACAAAAACGCAAATGAAGGCTATTTTTATTTTGTAAACTCTTTTCACGCAAAACCTGATAACAAGGAAGATTTGTGGGGAACCTCTGATTACAACGGCCAGTTCACGGCGGCAGTTCACAGGGACAATATTTTTGCCACCCAGTTTCACGTTGAAAAAAGCGGTAAGGCGGGGCTCGCCATTCTTGGCGGCTTTCTAGGCCTCGGCAAAGGGGGCTGATTCTATGCTGACAAAAAGGCTGATAGCCTGCTTTGACATTATTAAAGGCACGGTAACAAAAGCGGTGCAGTTTCAGGACAACATCAACGTTGCCCCCGCCGAGGAACTTGCGGAAACTATGTACAACGAGCAAATCGACGAACTGATCTTTTACGATATTACGGCGAGCGCGGAAAAGCGCGGAATTGATATCGAAACCGTAAAAAAGGTCGCGCGCCGTTTGTTTATCCCCTTCACAGTCGGCGGCGGCATAAAAAGTCTTAACGATATGTACGAGGCGTTAAAAGCGGGGGCGGAAAAGATCAGCGTCGATTCGATGGCTGTCAGAAACCCGAAAATCATTACCGAGGGCTCCAAAGCTTTTGGCGCACAATGCATCGTGCTTTCAACCCAGGTAAAGCGCACGGGGCTTACTCCAAGCGGATACGAGGTATTCATTGACGGGGCAAGGCTGGCAACGGGTATGGACGCCATCGAATGGGTAAAGCGCGGGCAGGATCTCGGCGCCGGGGAAATATGCGTAAACAGCATAGATCGCGACGGAACATTGTCCGGCTACGATATCGAGCTTATGAAACTTGCCGAAGCCGCCGTGTCGGTTCCGCTAATCGCTTCTGGCGGCGCTGGAAAACCCGAACACCTGAAAGATCTTTTTACCGCCACGGAAGCGCAGGCGGCCATAATCAGCAGTATGCTGTACTCGCCGCGCCTGGAGCGGAATTTCCCGGTCCGCGAACTGAAGGATTATTTGATACAAAATGGCGTAGCCGCGCGTCCGATTCTGAGCGAGGAACCACCATGCAAATAGACGATAATCTCCTTGAGTACTTGGAGGATCTATCCTGCCTTACGTTTTCGGCTGATGAAAAAACCAAATTAGCCAAAGATTTGCAGGAAATTCTTGAATACATGGCGCGGCTCGGCGAACTCGACACGAATGGCGTGGTTGAACGCAGCCATCCTTTTGACAATGTAAATGATTTCCGGGATGATGCGGTGCGCCCTTCGTTTGATCGCGCATTGATATTGCAAAACGCTCCTGTCAGGAATGACGAAACGATTATCGCGCCCAAAACGGTTGAGTAGGGAAGGTATAAGTACTTTGGAACAACAAAATATTAATTCCAATTATCCTCACGCAGAGCTCGCAAAGGCGCGGAGAACAAGGCGCTACTACAAAATTTTGTGTCTACCTTCGGTTCTTAGCCAATATGTTCTTTCTTATTTTCATAATGAAAATAAACTTGATGGAGGTATCTGGCTTTCTTATTACTTATTGCCCTTTGCGTCCGCGAACCGAAGGTTCGATGCGCCTCTGCGTGATGAATTTTTTCGACTTGGATATCAACTTCGGAAACCAGGATTTATCTATGGACAAGTGGAGAAAAGGTGATGGCTGTGTCTAAAGAAAGCGCCCTTGGTCTCTCGGCCCTCATTAAGGCAAAAAAGCTCGGCGTGGTCGAACTTACAAGCGCGTACATTGATGCAATTGAAAAAAAAGACAGCCGCTATAACGCCTTTCTAACGGTAGCCAAAGACAAAGCTTTAGCTCGCGCGAAAGAAATCCAGTCACGGCTAGATAAAGGCGAGGCGCTTTCGCCGCTTGCGGGCGTGCCAATCGCCGTTAAGGATAACATTTCCACAGAAGGAATCGAAACCACTTGCGCGTCTAAAATGCTCAAGGGGTACACGCCCGTGTTCAACGCCACGGTTATCGGGAAGCTGGAAAAAGCCGGTATGGTTCTCGTCGGGAAAACCAATATGGACGAGTACGCTATGGGCGGCTCCAGCGAGACCGGCGCGTCCGGCCCGGTACACAATCCCTGGGATACTGCGCGTGTCGCGGGCGGTTCATCAGGGGGCAGTGTTGCGGCTGTGGTTGCGGGGGAGATACCCATCGCGCTGGGTTCCGACACGGGCGGCAGTATACGCCAGCCCTGCGCCTTCTGCGGCGCTACCGGGATAAAGCCAACCTACGGCTCCGTGTCACGGTACGGGCTGATCGCTTATGCGTCGTCCCTCGACCAGATCGGCCCCATCGGACAAAACATTGACGACTGCGCCGCTCTGTTATCGATCATTTCTGGGCCGGATACGCGGGACAGCACCTGCGTTATAGAAAAGCCGTTTGAATTCGGCAACGGGGAAACCCGCGCTCCTTCTGGATTGCAAGGCGTGAAAATTGGGCTTCCTCGCAATTATTTTGCAGGCGGTATTGACGAAGAGGTAAAAACCGCTGTTCTGGCCGCGGCACAGGAGTTTAAGGCGGCAGGCGCAATTATAGAAGAATTTGAAATGCCGCTGATGGATTATGTGATTCCTACTTACTACATCATCGCCTGCGCCGAAGCGTCGTCAAACCTCTCGCGGTACGACGGTTTGAAGTACGGTTACCGCAGCGCTAACGCCGGGTCTCTTTCGGAGGTGTACCGTTTTTCCCGCAACGAAGGTTTTGGGCTGGAAGTAAAAAGAAGGATAATGCTAGGCTCGTTTGTGCTTTCATCGGGGTACTACGACGCCTATTACAAAAAAGCCCTGCAGGTACGCGCCCTTATTAAAGACGCTTATACGCGGCTATTTACCAAGTATGACATGATACTTTCTCCGGTCGCGCCCACCACGGCATACAAGATCGGGGAAAATGTTGACGATCCTATGAAGATGTACATGGGAGATATTTACACCGTGTCGATCAATCTTGCCGGGCTCCCCTCGGCTGCGCTTCCCTGCGGATTTGATTCGGCGGGTTTGCCCATCGGCTTTCAGCTTATCGGGGACGCTTTCTCGGAAAGGAAGCTCATCGGCGCGGCGCGGGTTTATCAGGCCCGTACTGAATACCACATAAAAAGACCTGAGGGCGCAAAAGCATGAAGTGGGAAACCGTTATCGGCCTTGAGGTTCACGCCGAGCTGTCAACAAAGTCAAAAATTTTCTGCGACTGTACAACCGCCTATGGCGGCGGACCGAACACCCATGTCTGCCCTGTCTGCGCCGGGATGCCGGGCGTGCTGCCTGTGCTTAACCGTTCGGTGGTGGAGTACGCCCTGCGGCTTGGCATTGCGCTTGATTTTAACATCACCAAACACTGCAAGTTTGATCGCAAAAATTATTTTTATCCCGATCTGCCGAAGGCCTATCAGGTATCGCAACTGTACGCCCCGATCTGCCGGGACGGCCATCTTGACATCCAGGTTGACGGCAAGAAAAAAACAATTAGCATACGCGAAATACACATGGAAGAAGACGCCGGAAAGCTGATACACGACGCAAAAGGCGGCGGCACGTTTATGGACTTCAACCGCTGCGGAGTACCGCTTCTGGAAATTGTTTCGCAGCCCGACTTCCGCAGCGCCGCCGAGGTAATCGCCTATCTTGAGAAACTGCGCGAAACAATGCTGTACCTTGACGTGTGCGACTGCAAAATGCAGGAAGGTTCCATACGCGCCGACGTCAATCTGTCCGTGCGCCTTGAAGGCGATGAATTTGGAGTGCGCACCGAGACAAAAAACATGAACTCGTTTAAGGCGATTGCGCGCGCCATTGAATACGAGACCTCTCGCCAGATTGAAATACTGGAAGACGGCGGACAGGTTGTTCAGGAAACGCGCCGCTGGGACGACGAAAGGCTTGAGTCCTACGGTATGCGTTCAAAGGAAAACGCGCAGGACTACCGCTACTTTCCCGAGCCTGACCTCCTGCCGATTGATATTGACGACGCCTGGCTTGCACGTGTCAGAAAAAACCTGCCGGAACTGGCGCATCAAAAACGTGAACGCTACTGCCGTGATTTCGGGATACCCGAATCCAAGGCCCTTATTTTAACTGTCCACAAAAATATCTGTGATATGTTTGAGACCATTGCGAAGAAAAGCGGACAGCCAGTTGAAGCGGCGCACCTTTTAACCGGTGAAATCATGCGGCTTATGAACAATGCCAATGTTCTGCCTGAAAATTTAGTTATAGATGCCAATAAACTATCGTCGCTTATTACCCTGGTTGCGGGAGGGAAGATCAACCGGAACGCCTATAAAGAAACTATCGAGGCGGTATTCACGCGCAATGTCGATCCTGAAAGCTACATCGCCGAAAAAGGATTAATGATGATCAACGATGACAACGCGGTCATCGAAGCGGTTAAAGCGGTTATAACTGAAAATCAGGACTCGGTCGCCGATTACCGCGCGGGCAAGGAAAAAGTGTTCGCCTTTTTAATGGGGCAGGTTATGAAAAAACTGGGCGGAAAAGGAAATCCCGAAATGGTGAAAAAGACGTTAACAGAGATGCTAAGAGAGGGAAATACATGAATCAATACCGGACACATTCTTGCGGGGAATTGCGGGAAAAAAATACAGGACAAACCGTTACGCTTTCAGGCTGGGTGGACACCATCCGCGATCACGGCGGCGTAACCTTTCTTGATCTCCGGGATCAGTACGGCGTTACTCAGATAGTCCTGCACGACGATTTAAAAGCGGGCAAGGAAAGCGTTATCACGGTAACAGGCGCGGTAAAAAAACGCGATGTGGAAACCGTTAATCCGAAAATTGAAACCGGAACCGTCGAAGTCCACGCAAAATCGCTGGTTATTCAGAGCAAGGCCGTCCGCGCTCTGCCGTTTGAAATAAGCGAATCCAAAAACACAAGGGAAGAAGTCCGCCTGTGTTACCGCTTTCTGGATTTAAGAAACCCAGATGTGAAAAAAAACATCATCCTGCGTTCAAAAGTAATCAGTTTTTTACGCGAAAGTATGGCAGATCTCGGATTTACGGAGATTCAAACGCCGATACTAACCTCGTCCTCGCCGGAAGGGGCGCGGGATTACCTTGTTCCCAGCAGAAAGCACCGGGGGAAATTTTACGCTCTGCCGCAGGCCCCGCAGATTTTCAAACAGCTCCTCATGGTCTCAGGCTTTGACCGCTATTTTCAGATAGCCCCCTGCTTCCGCGACGAGGATGCCCGAGCCGATCGTTCCCCAGGAGAGTTTTACCAGCTTGATTTTGAAATGGCATTCGCGGAGCAGGAAGACGTTTTCCGTGTGGCTGAGACGGTAATGCACGGCGTTTTTACAACCTTCTCTAATAAGACGGTCAGCCCCGCGCCTTTCGTAAAAATTCCCTACGCCGAGGCGATGCTCAAGTATGGAACGGACAAGCCCGATCTCCGTAACCCCCTTGTTATCACCGACCTTACCGGATTCTTCGCGGACGTTGATTTTCAGCCCTTCAAAAATATCCCTGTCAGGGGAATAGTCGCGCCCGGCGCGGCGTTGCAGTCAAAATCCTTCTTTGAAAAAATGCTTGTCTTCGCCACCGAAATCGGCATGAAGGGGCTCGGTTACATTTCCGTTACGGAAGACTCAGGCCTTAAAGGGCCTATCGTTAAATTCCTTTCTACGGAAAAACAGGACGCGCTCAAAAAAGATCTCCGCCTAAAAACAAACGACACCTTGTTTTTTATCGCCGACGCGCCCGACAGGGTAAACAGCCTTGCCGGACAAATTCGCACGGCGCTGGGCAATCAGTTGAATCTCATAAACAGGGACAGATTCGAGTTTTGCTTTATTGTGGACTTTCCGATGTACGGCATTAACGAAGAAGCTTCGGCTTCTTTGGAAGCCGGAGCGGTTGAATTTACCCACAACCCGTTCTCCATGCCGCAGGGCGGGCTTACGGCCCTTGAAACAAAAGCTCCACTCGACATCCTGGCCTGGCAGTATGACATTGTGTGCAACGGCGTGGAACTTTCCTCAGGCGCGGTCCGCAACCATCTTCCCGAAGTGATGATAAAAGCCTTTGAGATTGCCGGATACACCCAGACCGACGTTGAAAGGAAATTCCCCGCTTTATACAACGCCTTCCACTACGGCGCGCCGCCCCACGCGGGCATGGCCCCCGGCATTGACCGGATTGTAATGCTGCTTGCGGAAGAAGAAAATATCCGCGAGGTAGTCGCCTTCCCCATGAACTCAAGCGGACAGGATCTGCTCATGGGAGCCCCATGCGAGGTTACGGAACAGCAGCTCCGCGAGGTGCATATACGCTTGAGGCAGCCAAAATAGTCGAAATTTTAATTTGCCCGGAGCTTGACAATTTTTTTTTTTTTTTGTAGGGTTTTACCGGGTAAACAAAGACGTTTACCGATAACTGGCTTAGAGCCATATTATCGGTAAACGCCTTTTTTGTTTATGTTTAAGGAATCTTTTTTTGGAGGAAGTTATGAATAATATTCCGGAATTGTTTGGAAGCATGGTCTTTAATGACGAGGTTATGAAAGCCCGCCTTCCAAAGGAAGTTTACAACGCATTAAAAAAGACGATGTCGCAGGGCACGCATTTGGAGCTTGATGTTGCCAATGTGGTTGCAACCGCCATGAAGGACTGGGCGGTAGAAAGAGGCGCGACTCATTTTACGCATTGGTTCCAGCCAATGACCGGCATTACCGCGGAAAAACACGACAGCTTTATTTCCCCTACAGGCGACGGAAAAATCATCATGGAATTCTCGGGAGAAGGGCTTGTAAAGGGAGAGCCTGACGCATCCAGTTTTCCATCAGGGGGGCTCCGCGCCACCTTTGAAGCCAGGGGCTATACCGTTTGGGATACGACCTCGTACGCCTTTATCAAAGACGGGACGCTTTGCATCCCTACCGCCTTTTGCTCGTATTCAGGCGAGGCCCTCGATAAAAAAACCCCCCTGCTCCGCTCAATGGAAGCAATCAGCAAGCAGTCAATACGCATACTCAGGCTTTTCGGCGACACGGCATCGCAGCGCGTCCTTACGACGGTAGGGCCTGAGCAGGAATATTTCATTATAGACAAGGGAATGTACCTTAAACGCCCCGATCTGATCTACACCGGCAGGACTCTGTTTGGCAGCAGGCCGCCCAAGGGGCAGGAGCTTGAGGATCATTATTTCGGCAGCCTCAAACCGCGCGTATCTGCCTTTATGAAGGAGCTTGATGAAGAGCTTTGGAAACTGGGCGTCCTTGCCAAGACCAAACACAACGAGGTAGCCCCCGCGCAGCACGAGCTCGCCCCTGTTTTCTCGACGACAAACATTGCCACAGACCACAACCAGCTTACAATGGAGCTGATGAAAAGCGTAGCTGACCGTCACGGTCTGGCGTGCCTTTTGCACGAGAAGCCGTTTGCCGGAGTTAACGGGAGCGGAAAACACAATAACTGGTCGATAATGACCGATACCGGAATAAACCTGCTTAAACCGGGTGAAACGCCGCATGATAACGCCCAGTTCCTGTTATTCCTGGCCGCGGTAATTAAGGCGGTGGATGTATACCAGGACTTGCTCAGGGTTTCAACTGCCAGCGCCGCGAACGATCACAGGCTGGGGGCTAACGAAGCGCCTCCGGCTATTGTATCCGTATTCCTTGGGGAAGAATTGACGGGGATTATTGAAGCGATTGAATCAGGAACGAATTATAAGGGCAAAGAAAAGCTCCAGATGCAGATTGGGGTTACGGCGCTGCCGCATTTCCCGAAGGACTCAACCGACCGCAACAGGACTTCGCCCTTCGCGTTTACCGGCAATAAGTTTGAATTCCGTATGGTGGGTTCGTCTTTTTCAATTGCCGATCCGAATTGCATATTGAATACGGTAGTTGCCGATGTTTTGAAGGAGTTTGCGGATCGCCTGGAGAAGTCGAAAGATTTTAACGGCGATTTGGCGGCGCTTATTAAAAATACGATTCACGAGCATAAGCGGATCATTTTCAACGGCAACAATTACTCCGACGAATGGGTTCAGGAGGCAAAAAAGCGCGGACTGTCAAATTTAAGGAGCGCCGTAGAATCGCTTCCCACGCTTATTTCCAAAAAGAGTATTGAGCTGTTTACAAAACACAACGTTTTAACCGAAACAGAGCTTCACTCACGCTATGAAATACAAATGGAAGCCTACTGTAAAACCGTCCACATAGAAGCGCTTACACTGGTGGACATGGTCAAAGGGGAAATAATTCCCGCCTGCCTAAATTACCAGGACGATTTGGCTAAGCTTCTGCAGCGAAAGAAAGCCTGCGGCGAATATGACACATCTGCGGAAGAGCATTTGCTTGGCAGCATCGCAAAACTAACATCCAGTCTTCTCAAGAAATTGTCCGCACTGGAAAACACCTTGCTTGAATCCAAGGAAGAAAAGGATATTGTCGCTCACGCAAGTTTTTACCGCGACAAGATTTTTACCGCCATGGCGGAATTGAGGCTGGTAATTGACGAGCTTGAAACGCTTGTGGCAAGAAAACACTGGCCGTTCCCGACTTATGCTCAGATATTGTACAGTGTAGTGTAACAGCAAAACGGCGTAGCCGTTACTTCGTATTATTTATTTCACACAAAGGCGTGTGTTCCAATAACCAAGAACACACGCCTTATTTTTTTAGGAGGGTTTTATGTTTTCGTCAGTTGACACAATTTGGGTACTCGTAGCCGCAGCCCTGGTATTCTTTATGCAAGCGGGCTTTGCTATGGTAGAAACAGGTTTTACGCGGGCAAAAAATGCCGGGAATATCGTCATGAAAAACTTGATGGATTTCTGCATCGGCACCCCAACCTTCTGGCTCATAGGGTTTGGGATCATGTTCGCGGGAAGCGGTCCGTTTATCGGCGGCATCGACTTTATGGTCAGGGGGAATTACGACAGCACCTTTCCCACAATGGCCTTCCTGATCTTTCAGACGGTATTCTGCGCGACAGCGGCGACAATCGTCTCGGGAGCGATGGCGGAGAGGACAAAGTTTTCAGCTTACTGCTGTTACAGTTTCATCATCAGCGCGTTGATTTACCCGGTCTCCGGCCACTGGATCTGGGGCGACGGCTGGCTCGCGCAGCTCGGTTTCCATGACTTCGCCGGTTCAACCGCCGTACACATGGTCGGCGGCATAGCGTCGCTGGTCGGCGCGAAGATCGTCGGCGCCCGTATCGGTAAATATTCGGAGAAAGGCGAACCGAAAGCGATTCCCGGACACAGCCTGACGCTTGGCGCGCTCGGCGTTTTCATTCTCTGGTTCTGCTGGTTCGGCTTTAACGGCGGTTCTACGGTCGCCATGACAAGCCAGGATGATATCGTGTCCGCGAGCAAAATTTTTGTTACAACAAACCTGGCCGCGGCAACCGCGGCGGTTTTTACCATGTTCATTACATGGAT
>Ga0268262_10001814_pt1 | contig 25671 bp, 20 predicted proteins | sample TergutNc150P3_FD_190354 | JGI IMG/M metagenome (GOLD analysis project Ga0268262, IMG submission 190354) | Nasutitermes corniger P3 segment gut microbial community from laboratory colony in Florida, USA - Nc150 P3 (SPAdes) (version 2) | ecosystem: Host-associated > Arthropoda: Insects >... | reverse complement strand
TATTGCCGAAAAACCTTCATGTTCCATCTTTTTTCATGGAATTTGAAGGTTAAAAATGGTTTTCTAACAGCAAGTTCGTGTTGGTTCGTGTGGTTCGTGGTAAAAATTCATTCATGCGTTTGTCCTGAACCCTTTTCCCTGTATTCTTGCGACAGTCTTGTGTTCGCGGTATAATATACTATGAAAGATAGTCATTGCGAACAGAATATTTTAATCAACGAGGTAAAATGTACGCGAAAAAATACGGTTTTAAAGTTGTCAAACGGTAAAGGCGTTGCCCCCAACCCTGTACCCTCTTCCCTTTGTTATTTATTTGAATTTCCCCCTCGCATCTTTCGCCATTCCATGCTATCATACCCTAATGATTGAAAGAAACGCCAAATTGCCAGCTTCTCAACCAATTGGTCGTATGCGGCACGAATCTCTCTCTCTTATATTAGGAATGAGGAAGAAGGAAGTAATTCTTAATTTTCTTTATTCCTAACTCCTCATTCCTCATTCCTAATTTTTTCCTGCGCCTCTGCGAGATGTCTTCTTTTTTTAGTCTTCTTCGTGTATTTCGTCATCGTCTGATTCTTTTGGAGCAGGTTTCGGGGCGGGTTTAGGTTTTTCTTTCTTTTTTGGTTTGATTTTTGACACGGAAGCCGGCTTGTGGTGTGCGCGGAGAACATAGTTGACCATGGACATATATAATAGCAGGGCAATTGTCACGGCAATCACCTGCCAGCTTTTGATAACCTGTAATAGTAGATTAATCAATTCATCGGTAAACATATATTTCTATTATCGGAGGATTTTTCGCTTGTCTAAAGAGACCGCATAAAATTAAAATTATAATATGCCCTTTTACTTTTTTTGCTTTTTCTTTTAAACTTAAAGTATGAATATAACCAGTAAATTTTCTCTTGCCGCCGGAATAGGCGGCCTCTTGATTACCTGTATGGCGGGAACAGTTGCCGCCGCGCCGTCCGACGCGAGTTACGGCAACGGTTTGTTTGCCCGGATAAACACCGACAGGGGCGACATTGTGGTAATGCTTGAATTCCAAAAAACGCCGTTGACGGTCTGTAATTTTGTGGCGCTTGCGGAAGGCAAAATGAATGCCAGCAACGGGAAGCGGTTTTATGACGGCCTGGTTTTTCACAGGGTTATTCCGGATTTTATGATCCAGGGCGGCGACCCTCAGGGCAACGGGAGCGGCGGCCCCGGCTACCGTTTCCCCGATGAAATTGTCCCGTCGCTCAGGCATGACGGCCCCGGGATTCTTTCCATGGCAAACGCCGGGCCGGGAACCAACGGCAGTCAGTTTTTTATCACCCATGTCGCTACCCCCTGGCTTGACGGCAAGCATACTGTTTTTGGAAGGGTAGTCGAAGGTCAGGATGTTGTCAACGCGATAAAGCAGGGTGACAAAATCAGGAATATCACGATAATCCGAAACGGCCCGTTGGCAAACCAGTTCAAGGCGGATCAGGCAGCCTTTGACGCTCTGCTGAAAGACACCGGCGGGGCTGGAAGGGCGCAGCGTGATGCGGATAACGCCATTATAAACTCGAAGTACCCCGGTGCTATTCAGACCCCTTCCGGTGTCAAATATATTATTCAAAAGAAAGGAACAGGCAATAAACCCGCAGCCGGAAAAACGGTACAGGTAAATTACAGAGGTTCCTTCCTTTCCGGTCAGGTTTTTGACAGTTCAGAGACGCGGGGCAAACCTCTTGAATTTCCGGCAGGTGTCGGCGCGGTCATTAAAGGCTGGGACGAGATGGTTATGGATATGCAAGTCGGCGAAAAACGCCTTGCCATTATCCCGCCGGAACTGGCATACGGCGAGCGCGGCGCGGGCAACGGCGTTATCCCTCCGAACAGCTACCTTGTTTTTGAAATGGAACTTGTCGGGGTAAAGTAACAAAGAGCAAATAGCAGTGAGCAAATAGCAAAGTAAGATAGATTACGCTTCGCCTCTTACTTTGCTACCTGCTACCTGCTCTTTGCTCTTTGTCTATGTGCTATTCTCCGAATACTACTGCGGTGAAGGTGAACAGCTTTGCGTCAGTGGCGTCGTAGGACTTTTCGGGGAGTCCGGCTTTTATGCAGATGTAGTCAAGGTATTCCTGTAAGTTCCAGCCTTGTTCAATCGGGACTTGCGGTAATAGCACTCCGGCGCGGCTGCCCCTTACAAGGTACAACCCGTGAATTCCCACCTTGACCTGCTGCGGATCGGGACAGACAGACATGGGCGAGAGGGCAGAAATTTCGATATGGCATTGCTCCAGTTCGTCATGCCTTAGCGGCGGAAAACGCGGGTCGCCGAACGCCGCTTCACGCGCCATGACGCGGACTGTCTCAAGCAGCGGCTGGCTTGCCGTCATTCTTCCGATACAGCCGCGCAAACTCCGTTCTTCGGGATCGCCGTCGGCTTTGTCCAGTTTATGCAGGGTAACAAAGGCCCCGCAGGGTTCCTGCAAGACCTTGCTTTTGGCGGCTTCTTGCGAGTAACGGGGCTGGCGGCCCTCCAGCTTTGAAACGATACTCTCTCTGGCATCGCCAAGCAGAATTTTCTGTTCTTCAGGGCTAATGATAAAATCCATGGATATATTTTACTTTACAAAATAGCAAATAGCAAGGAACAAATTCAAATAGCAAATAGCAAGGAGCAAATAGCAAAGTTAAGATGGGACGCTCTTCCTTTGCTCTTTGCTACCTGCTATTTGCTATTTTGTATGCTACCTGCTCTTTGCTCTTTGAATCTAAAGCAACTGGTGATATGATCGTTCACAATGCCTGTCGCCTGTATATGGGAATATATTATTATGCTGCCAAGGAATTTAAAGCCGCGCTTTTTCATATCAGCCGAAATCGTGTCCGACAACTCCGTCCTGGCCGGTACTTCGGCAAGGGTTTTCCATTTGCCTTTAATCTGTTTGCCTTTGGTAAAACTCCAGATATAGTTGGAGAAACTGCCGAATTCTTTTTGCACCTCCAGAAAACGCTGGGCGTTGTTTATAGAGGCTTCGATTTTCAGCCGGTTACGCACAATACCCTGATCGGCAAGAAGCGCCGCCTTTTTCTTTTCCCCGTAGCGGGCTACTTTTTCCGGATCAAAGCCGTTATAGGCGCGGCGGTAATTTTCCCGCTTTTTCAGAATAGTTATCCAGCTTAACCCCGCCTGCGCGGATTCAAGCACCAGGAATTCAAAATGCTTTTGGTCGTCAAATACCGGCACTCCCCATTCGGTATCGTGGTATTGCCTGTAAATTTCAGAACCTTCACACCATCCGCAGCGTTTAACCTGCGTTTTTTGCGCCTGATTTTCCTTCATAGGCCCATTATACCGTGAAAAAAACGAAAAAAGAACATAATTATTGACTTGACACTATTTGTTTTTTGTGGCATATTTCTCAATATGCGGGAATAGCTCAGTGGTAGAGCGCGACCTTGCCAAGGTCGATGTCGCGGGTCCGACTCCCGTTTCCCGCTTGCAAATCCCAAACAATGAGTAATGTCGTTGTTTGGGATTTTTTTTGCTTATAAGGATGTAAATTAAGGAGAGCCATAATGCCCGCCAGGAAAACCGCCAACAAATCCATATTCGTATCCAGCACCTTCCGTGACATGCAGGCCGAGCGGGACGCGCTGCGGGATTTCGTGCTTCCCCAGGTAAATGAATTCGCCGCCAAGTACGGACGCGCCGTGGAGATCATCGACCTGCGCTGGGGCGTGGACACCGCCGCCGTTTCAGAGGAAGACCAGAACCGCAAGGTATTACGCACCTGCCTTGATGAAATCGAGCGTAGCCGGCCTTTTTTCCTGGGGCTGATCGGCGACCGCTACGGTTGGACTCCGCCGCGCGCGTATATGGAAGCGGCGCTGGAGGCGGCGAATTTTTCGCTTAAAGATACAGCCATGAGCGTTACCGCGCTGGAAATTGAATACGGCGTGCTCCGATCCGAAAACCCTCCGGTCTGCCTTTTCTATTTCCGCGAAAGTCCTGACTATGCGGTTATGCCGGAAAGCCTCCGCCTAATCTATCAAGATGAAGAAGAAGTACAAGCGAAACTAACAACACTGAAAGAAGAAATCCGCGCTCGTTTTGGGCAAGATATAAAAGACTATACCGCCGAAGCCCGTGAAAACGGGCTGGCTGTTTCCAAAGATTGGGCGGCTATGGTTGCGGCGGACATCATAGCAAAATTGCAAGAGGAATGGGGCGAATTCTCCGAGACGCCGCCTGGCTGGAAAGAACAGGAACGCGACATGCAGGACAGTTTCCGCGAAAGCCGGACACTGCATTTTGCAGGAAGGGGCGCAGCTATATCGGATATGACCGCTTTTTGCCTGAGAGGAACAACAAAGCCGCAGCTTCTTATGTTGCAAGGGGAATCCGGCAGCGGCAAAAGCGGGCTGTTATGCAAAGTGATGGACGAGATCGAAAATCAGTGCCTGCTGTTGCCGTTTAGCTGCGGAATATCGTCCCGTTCGAGCCTTGTAGAAAACATGCTGCGGTATTTTATTTCCCTTCTTTGCGAAAAATTGGCGCTGGAAGACGACAGCGATGCAATAACAAAATTTCAGGACCTTAAAGACCGTTTCAGCGAACTCCTGTTCGCCGCCTGTACAAAGACGCGGGTAGTGGCTGTGGTGGATGCCCTTGACCAGCTTGCGGGCAGCGACGAAGCCCGCAGGATGCTGTGGATCAGCGGACGGCTTCCTGAAAACTTCCGCCTGCTGTGTTCAATTATCGAAGGGCCGGAAACAGAAGCGATCAAGCAACTCGGCGGTGAAGTACGCCCTGTACCGCGTATCAATAAAGAAGACGAGGCTGCTATTATACACGGCATCGCGGCGCGTCATCACAAACAGATTAGCAGCGAGGTTGTAGAACACATCCTCCAAAAACAGACGCCGGACGGCGCTCATGCCGCGCAGAACCCGCTTTATTTGAGCCTTGTTACCCAAGACCTTGTGATGATGGACCGCTACGAGCTGGAAACGGTACAGAAATACATGGAAACAGGCGCAAGCCAGCCTGAAGCGCTTGCGAAATTCATGGGGGAGCGCATAGACGAAACTCCGGGCGATCCGGGGGGCGCGTATCTCGCTGTATTGGGCCGACTGGAAAAATTCATCGGCAAGGATTTTGTGCGCGGAGTCTGCGGCATGATCGCACTTTCCCGCAGCGGCTTGAGGGAAAGCGACATGGAGGGCGCTTTCAAGGAACTGGGATTGAGGTTTAACCCTGCGGATTTCTCGTGGCTGCGGCAGATGATGCGCGGCCATTTCTCGCAGGGCGATATGCAGCAATGGGATTTCTCCCACCAGAGCCTGCGCCAGACGCTCAGGGAAAAAATGCCTGAAGAACTGGAACGGCTGAACAACGGGATTGTCGAATATTTTCGCAACGTAACGTCACATGACGATTTCACGGTGCGAGAAATTATGCACCATTTATGCATCGCAAACAGGCCGGACATAGCGGCAGAAATAATAGTCGCATATGGTTTCGACCGGCATACCGCGCTGGCGCGAGGGCTTGCGGATGTTTACACAGAACACGGGGAAGGTTCGGCGTTTTTATTGAAAGTGCCTAACAGCGTAAAAAACGCGGAAAAGACGGAACGCTGGCTTATTACGGCGACCATTATAAATTGTTTACCGCTGCTGCCGGAAAAGACGCGCCCCTTCCGTATTGAACTGATGATTGCGGCTCTTGCTATGATTGATGAACAGGAAGATGTCCAGACACGAATGGTAAAGGCAGTTGGCGAAGAAACCGTCGCGGATTTATACAAGGAAACAGGCCAAACAAAAGAAGCGGGAGAGTATTACCGGCAATCCTTTGAGGCGGACAAACAAATTTATGAAAAGACCGGCACTATAACGGAGATGTGCTATCTTCTTTCCTCATATGATAAAATGGGAGACAATAAATATGCGTTAGGAATTTATGACGAAGCTCATGCCCATCGCTTGAAAGCTTTGGAATTGTTTGAACAGTATGTCAAACTGGACCCGTCCGCGCAAGAACTCGACATATATTTTCGTGACAAAGCAATGCATAGTGAAAAAGAAGGATAAGAATGAATTTAACAAAAACCCATTACAAAGAGTGAGGAGGAGTATCAATGCCAATCTCTATTATTCTACTGTTGGTTTTAATTTCGTGTATCGTCTTTGTATTTGTCGTACTCTACCTGACGACGCGATGCAAACGCATAATGCTGGGTATCTGCATTGGCTTCGTTGTGGTAGGATTTGCGCTGTATACTAGTGGTTATTTATCATCCGGTGAAAGATTTCCCGATATATTATCTGCTATGTTGCGCGGAATATTCAGTGCCGTGCGTATGCTTGCATTAAACGATGATTACGAAGTCTTAGTCGGCGTACAGGGAATACGATGGCTGGCAGAGAACAAATGTATGCAAATCATTTTCTGGCTTTGCCATGTTGCTGCCCTGATAATCGTACAAACCGTATTGATTTCCTTTTTTGGCCGTAAGTTAATTGACTGGTTCCGTTTGTGTTTCGGGCCTCAAAAAGAAATTTACATTATCAAAGGCAGCGGCAAAAACGCTTTCTTGTTAGCTGAAAACATTGCTACCCATGACGGGAAAGAAAAACACCCCGACAAGAAGCGGCTCATCGTCTTTTTACTTGATGAAGATGATGATGAGAAAAAAATCTCTGAAAAAGCGTCGCGCTTTAGCGGCATTGTGCAAGTGTTGGACAAGAATCATGATTTTTTATCCTGCTTAAATAAAGCGAGGCTGGGAAAACGCAACTGGCTTGGAAAAGAGAAAAAGTATGCCGTCATCCTGATGACCAAAGATCCGTCCACGCCGGACGATGCGCAGCTTATTGCGGAGTTTGCGAAAGAAAATCTTGTAAAACCGGATTATCTGGATATTTTCGTGTTTAGTTCATCAGAATGGGACAGGGAAAAAATTGAGGAGATTACACAGGTAAAAGACGGCAATCAGCGCAAATACCCGTACACATTTCACATTGTCAGCGAAGTGGATTTATTGTGTCGGCAGATGATTGAAAAACATCCGCCCTTTGAATGTCTCGGCCTTAATTTTTCGGATGGCAAGGCGAGTCGCGACTTCACGGTGATGATACTCGGGTTCGGGACAATGGGGCAGTCCGCGCTTTTACGACTGGTGATGAACGGGCAGTTTGTCGGAAGCCGTATGCGGGCGGTAATAGTGGATCGGAAAATAAAACATTTGCAGGAGCATTTCCAGCACCGTTATCCGTCATTGGAGCTATGCTGCGAAATAGAGTATATGCCCTTTGATGTACGGGATGCGGATTTTTACAAGCTGTTAAATGAGAACCGCCATTTGGATTATATTGTCGTGTCATTAAACGATGACATATTGAACAAGCAAACGGCATTGGATATACGGCTTCACTATGAACGTAAAAATAGCGGTATTCCATTAGTTGCTGTTTCAGAAAAAAGCGGAAGTTCGCGTCAGGCAAAGCAAAATCAAAAGCTGTTCGTCTTCGGCTGCCAAGAGGATATATACAAAGAATCGGTAATAATCCGTGAGAAAACCGACCGTATGGCTAAAGCGGTGAATAAAACTTATAAGGAAATGTATGGAGGGCAAGATTGGCATGAACTTGACTGGTTTTTACAGGAGAGCAACCGGGCTGCGGCGGATTTCATTCCCGCCATGCTCAAGCTGGCAAAGCGCAATGAAAAAGACGCGATAGAAAAAAACACTCTCACCGATGACAGTTCTCTTGCGGAGATTCTCGCGCAGACCGAACACCTTCGCTGGAACGCTTTTCATGCGGCGATGGGGTATAAGTCGATTGATATAGAAGAAATGAATCGGCGATTTAAAGAGTACAGCGGCAACGGAAACCGGCTTGACTATGCCCGCAGAGACTCAAAAGCCCGTTTGCAAGCGTGCCTTGTTCCATGGGATGAACTGGATAAAGTTAGCGGGGCGTACAAGGAGTTGGAACGCCTTGCGGGTAAAGAACCTAAGCGGGATTTTAAGGAGAATGACCGTGATATAATCAGGAATATACCGAAGTTTTTGGAAAAGGCAACAGGGGCATGAAAAAACGCATAAAAATATTTGCCGCGTTTGATAAAGACGTGGAAGAAGACGTAGTACGCTTCGGCGATTTTCTGTGCGGGCTTAACGCGCAATGCGCGGGCATTGAATTTTCAGTTTTCAAAAGCGAAAAGGAACTGTGCGAGTCCCTGGAGCGGTCGCAAGAACAAATCGATGCAGAGCTTGAAACTTGCGAATATTTCCTGCTTATTTTGGGTGGCAAGACCGACGAATTCGCCCTGGACAAGCTTAACCGCGCAATAGAACGCTACGCAGAGACCCACGGAAATCCCGACGTTCACATTTTCGTAAACGCGGCAAACAAAGACGCGGACAAAGTAATAAGCTTTTTCGCCTCTGAACAATACGAGCATTATGTCGATCAATTCAAACACCACGACACGCTCAAGGCAAAGTTTCTGACCTGGTTCAGCGCGAAACAGAAAGACTTTGCCTACGAAGTAGACAAGGACATTCACGGCACGCCGGTTATCAAAGTGGGTGGTGTTCCGGTAAGCGGGCTGGTGGATTTTGACGCCCTGCTCAATAACGAGGATTATAAGGACGCAAAGAGAAAGCTTGACCGGAAACGGGCGGAGCGTGAAAACCACAGAAAAGAATTACTCGAAGCGGAAGGCGGAGAGCGCAATGATATATGGGATGATATAAGCGCGGCGGCAAAAGAGATTGAAGAGCTTCAGGATAAAATAGCGGCAATGGAAAAGGACACCTTAGCGCTGTACCAAAACTACGCAAAAATGACATTAGAAAGCGGTTATAACGCGAGGCTTAAACGCGCCCTTGAATGTATAGAACGCGGTGAATTGGACAGCGCAAAGAGGGTTTTGGACCCTGACGGAAGTATAAGCAATCTAAAAGCGATAGTAAACGAGAACGAAGTACTAGTCGCGAGGATAGAAACCAACAAAAAGATTGCGGAGCAGGAGATAAATATACTTTTTGCGGAGATAGACCGCCTTAAACTGGATACGGGAAATAAAAACCGGTTTGAAGAAATTGAGAAGCGTTACGCCAGTATTGAGTATTTCCAAGGAAGGCTGGGCCTGGAAATGACCGTTTTGTCTGATTACGCTGATTTTTTGGCTGAACAGAACAAACACAACGCGGCCATAGCGAAATTTACGCAAATATTAGCAAAACACCGGAAACTGGCGGAAACCAATCCCGACGCGTATTTGCCGGATGCGGCGACTGCGTTGAATAGTCTGGCTCTTCTGCAGTATAAAATAAACCGCTATACAGAAGCTGAAGCAAATTATACCGAAGCGCTGGGAATTATGCGGAAACTGGCGGAAACCAATCCCGATGCATATTTGCCGGATGTAGCAGCTATGTTGAGTAATCTTTCTATGCTGCGGTACACAACAAATTGCCATACAGAAGCTGAAGCAAATTGTACCGAAGCGCTGGGAATTATACGGAAACTTGCGGGAACCAATCCCGACGCGTATTCGTCGATTGTAGCAGCCACGCTGAATAATCTGGCTGAGATACAGCGCGATACAAACCGGTATAAAGAAGCCGAAGCAAATTATACCGAATCGCTGGAAATAAGGCGGAAACTTGCGGGAACCAATCCCGACCCGGATGTAACAGTTATGCTGGACAATCTGGCTGGTCTGCAGTACAAAACAAACCGATATGCAGAAGCTGAAGCAAATTATACCGAATCGCTGGGAATTATGCGGAAACTTGTGGAAACCAATCCCGACGCTTATTTGCCGAATTTAGCGATTACGCTGAATAATCTGGCTCTTTTTCAGGATAAAATAAACCGGTATAAAGAAGCCGAAGCAAATTATACCGAATCGCTGGAAATAAGGCGGAAACTTGCGAAAACCAATCCCGACGGTTATTTGGCGTATGTAGCGACTGCGCTGAACAATCTGGCTCTTCTGCAGGACAAAACAAACCGCTATAAAGAAGCCGAAGCAAATTATACCGAAGCGCTGGGAATCAGGCGGAAACTTGCGAAAACCAATCCTGACGTGTATTTGGTAAATATAGCAAATACGCTGAACAATCTGGCTCTTCTGCAGGACAAAACAAACCGGCATAAAGAAGCTAAAGCAAATTATACCGAAGCGCTGGGCATCTGTCGGAAACTGGCAGAAGCTAATTCCGAAGCGTATTCACCGAATGTAGCGAATACGCTGAATAATCTGGCTGCCTTGCAGTTCAAAACAAACCGCCATACGGAAGCTGAAGCAAATTGTACCGAAGCGCTGGGAATCTATCGGAAACTTGCGAAAACCAATCCCGGCGCGTATTTGCCGGATCTGGCAAATACACTGAATAATCTTGCTATTCTGCAGGACAGTACAAACCGTTATACGGAAGCTGAAGCAAATTATACCGAATCGCTGGGAATTATGCGGAAACTTGCGAAAACCAATCCCGACGCTTATTTGTCGGTTGTAGCTTTGACATTGAATTGTCTGGCTGATCTGCAGGAAAAGACAAACCGCTATACAGAAGCTAAAACAAATTATACCGAAGCGATGGGAATATATCGGAAACTCGCGAAAACCAATCCAGACGATTATTTGCTGGTTATAGCGTCTGCGTTGAACAGTCTGGCTGCTCTGCAGTACAAAACAAAGCGCTATACGGAAGCTGAAACAGATTATACCGAAGCGCTGGAAATATGGCGGAAACTTGCGGAAGCCAATCCCGGCGCGTATTTGCCGAATGTAGCAGCTACACTGGGTAATCTGGCTAATCCGCAGCGCAATATAAAGCGTTATACGAAAGCAGAGAAAAATTATGTAGAAGCGCTGGAAATATGGCGGAAACTTGCAAAAACCAATCCCGGCGCGTATTTGCCGAATGTAGTAACTATGCTGAACAATCTGGCTGAGATGCGGCGTGATACAAAGCGATATAAAGAAGCTGAAGCAAATTGTACCGAAGCGCTGGGAATTATGCGGAAACTTGCGGAAATAAAAAATAGGAGGTAAAGAAAATGAAACAGAATCAAACTGAAACTGAAATCAAAGTCTTTTTAGCTTCATCGTCGGAACTGGACCTTGAGCGGGCGCATATCGGCGATTTGTGTAACGACATAAATTCGCTCCTTGCGGATACTGTTGTCAGGATGCGGTTGCTTAAATGGGAGGTTTTTGATCCCTTGTTCAAAGGCGAGCGAAAACAAAGCGAATATGACCAACAGGTAAAAAAAGCCGATATCTTCATCGCGTTATTCCGTTCAAAAGCCGGAAAATTCACCCTGGAAGAAGTCGATGTCGCCATAGCCAGCCATACGCAAAACCAAAGGCCGCAGGAACTGTATTGCTTTATTCAGGATTACAGGGAAAAACGCGAGTTTGACCTGGATGAATTAAAAGCAAAATTAAGCGCGGATTATATTATGGATTCATTTGCGGATATTAAGGATTTAAAGCTCAAGCTAATAAAGCTCCTTATCCCCCACCTTTGCGCCTGCGGCATAACAGTAACTGAAACCGATAAATTCATTCAAATAGGCCAAGTTACTATATTACGAAAACCCATGAACAGCCTATCAAGCTGATTGCGTTGAAAAAGGGAGATTTTTATGTACAAACCTAATCCGATTGATACGACAAATATATCACTCAGCAGCGATATTATTGTCTTGACCGAAACCTTAGCCAAAAACACCCATGAAGTTTGGGCATCAGGGAGGATTGCGGAAGGCTGGACGTATGGCGATGTGCTGGATGACATAAAGAAGAAACACCCGTGCCTTGTCCCGTATGAAGAACTTCCGGAATCGGAAAAGGACTATGATCGGGCTACTTCGCTTGAATCGCTAAAAGTTATATTGAGCCTTGGTTATGCTATTAACAAGAAGTAAGGTAAAGGAAAAGAAGCATGGCATATAAACCGATAGAGATTGACAGGCAAAATCTTACGATAATGGGTATCAGGTTTTCTGACCTTGATACATTGAACAGCGTGGCAAATGCCATTGGTTCAAATATGTTTGAAGGTTTTGAGCCAACGCCGCGTCTGGTAGAAATCTACCGTGATTACCGTGAGGGAAAAATATCAAGCGGCGGTTTTATCGAAATGTTGCGAGGAGCGTGTGAGAGATAACTATCAATATGTTGATCCGGATTATGCCTATACTGATCCAAAAACCGGATTACTCCGTAACAAGGAAAATATTGATAACAATCAATTATTGATCGTTTTTGAGAGCTTAAAATGCTCGGAAAGACTGGAAGAACTTGCTAAAACTCCGGTTGTTATAAAAGATTCAACTTCACTTTTTTTTATTCATAAATATATTTTTCAGGATGTATATGAATGGGCGGGGAAAAAACGGACTGTTGAAATAAGCAAAGGCGGCAGACAGTTTTTCCCCATAAGCCATTTCGATACTGCCTTATCGTATATTGACAGGCTTATTGCGGAATATCGAAATGTTGATAAAAATGACAAGAAAAAAATTGCCCAAAAACTTGCTGAAATTCTGGATAATGTGAATTATCTGCATCCGTTCCGAGAAGGCAATGGGAGAACACAGCGGGAATTCCTGCGAACCCTTGCTATTGAAAAAGGATATATTCTTAACCTGAATCCGCCTGATAATGCCGATGTCTACGAGCGTTACATGAGCGGAACGATAGAGGGTGATGCGGATAAACTGGCTGTATTGATTGGAGAACTGCTTGAGAGGATTGACGAATGACGAAAATGTACATGAATAGACTAAAACAAGCGCCAAACACCATTTTCCACACTTTGCAGCTTTCCAATCCCAATTTTCATGCTATACTCTGTATATGCATCCCGAAGCGAAGGTAAGACAGCTAATTGATAAAAAACTCGCCGGGTGCTTCAGGATTATAAAGGTGAATTTAATCTGGCTGCGTCTTTGGGCGTAGCGGTACGCGAATTTCCAACAGATTCCGGCCCTGTGGACTATATGCTCTTTGTTGATAAAAAACCTGTTGGTGTAGTGGAAGCCAAAAAATCTGATGATGGGCAAAACATTACTATCGCAGAGGTTCAAAATCTTCGTTATGCCAACAGCAGTCTAAAGTGGCAGATACCGGGTCATCCTATCCGTTTTGTGTATGAATCTACAGATATACTTACTCGCTTTACCGATTACGCCGATACAAATGAACGCTCAAGGGAAGTTTTTTCTTTTCACTGTCCAGAAACTTTACTTGCTTTTTCCAAAGAAGATTCAACCCTGCGTAACCGCCTTAAAAGATTTCCCCATTTCGACTCAAAAGGTTTCCGTGATTGTCAAACCAGAGCGATCATCAATCTGGAAGAATCGTTTGCCGCTAATAAACCTCGTGCGTTAATCCAAATGGCGACAGGAGCGGGCAAGACATTTACCGCCATTACAAACACATATCGTCTGCTGAAATATGGGCGGGCAAAGCGCATTCTTTTTCTGGTGGATACCAAAAATTTGGGATCACAGGCGGAGCAGGAATTCTTGGGTTATATTCCCAACGATGATCACAGACGTTTTCCCGAACTCTACAATGTCCGCCGTCTCTCCAGTTCCTTTATTCCCACAGATTGCCATGTCTGCATCAGTACCATACAAAGAATGTATTCGATACTGAAAGGCGAAGATATGGACGAAAGCCTTGAAGAAGTATCACCTAACGAAGAAACGGTATCCGGCAGTCCGCGAGAAGTGGTTTATAACGAGAAATATCCACCGGAATTTTTTGATTTTATCATCATTGATGAGTGCCATCGTTCAATTTACAATATATGGCAGCAGGTACTCGACTATTTTGACGCTTTCCTCATTGGTCTTACCGCTACTCCCGACAAGCGTACTTTCGGCTTCTTCAATGAAAACGTTGTAAGCGAATATTCACATGAACAAGCGGTCATTGACAATGTAAACGTAGGTTATGACATTTATCTTATAGAAACAGAAATAAGCAAGAAAGGCGCGTCTATTCCCAAACAGTTAGTTGAACGGCGTGAACGCTTAAGCCGCAGAAAACGATGGGAACAGCTTGATGAAGATGTAGTTTATACCAAAAATCAACTGGACAAGGATGTGGTGAATCCCAGCCAAATCAGAAATGTTATTAAAGCGTTCAGAGAGGGCTTGCCCACAATGTTTCCCGGACGGGAGGAAGTTCCCAAAACCATCATTTTCGCAAAAACCGACAGCCATGCCGATGACATTATCCAGATTGTCCGTGATGAATTTGGAGGGGGCAATAATTTTTGCCGTAAAATCACCTACAGTGTCGAAAAAGTCGGCAGTGTTTTGCAAGATTTCAGAAACGATTACAATCCTCGCATTGCCGTTACCGTGGACATGATCGCCACAGGCACGGACGTAAAACCGGTAGAGTGTTTGCTGTTTATGCGCGATGTCCGTTCAAGAAGTTATTTTGAGCAGATGAAGGGCAGGGGAACCAGAACTCTGGATAAAGACAGCCTGCGGAAGGTTACCCCTTCGGCGGCGAACAATAAAACTCATTTTATAATTGTTGACGCGGTAGGCGTTACCAAATCCATAAAAACCGATTCCCGCCCCCTTGAGCGCAAGCCCGATGTTTCCTTGAATGAACTGATGATGAGTGTTGCCATGAACAGCCGCGACGAGGATATATTTTTGTCCCTTGCAAGCCGCCTTACGCGGCTGGACAAGGAGCTTACCGTAGGGGAACAAAGTAAGTATACCGAAAGCTCAAACGGGATAACGCTTCGCGTAACAGTACAGCGGCTCCTTGACGCTTTCAATGCCGATATTATTGAGGAACGGGCGCGAAAAGAAAATAATCTTTCCGCCAAGGATACTGTTACCGAGGAACAGATACAGGAAACTCAAAAAGCTATGGCGGAAACCGCCGCCGCACCTTTTTACCTTCCCGCTGTAAGAACCTTTATTGAAAATGCCCGCAAAGCCCATGACCAGATCATTGATACGGTCAATATCGACCATGTGAACGTATCTGCATGGGATACTCAGCACAGTGAAAACGCCGAAAAGGTCATTGCCAGATTCAAGGATTTTATCAACGATCACAAAGATGACATTATCGCCCTCTCCATAATTTACAATCAAAGCTGGAAAAACCGTCCTCTCACTCTGGACATGATTGAAGAACTTTATTCCGCTCTGCAAAAACCGCCATACAGCCTGAATACTGTATTGCTCTGGCAAGCCTACGAAACCGCCAACCCCGGCAAGGTAAAGGCAAAAAGCCCTGAAGGAATGTTGGCTGACATTGTTTCGCTTCTGCGTTTTGAACTGGGAATCGACCGGGACTTGCGCCCGTTTTCCGATATGGTAGACGCCAATTTTCAAAACTGGGTTTTTACCAAAAATGCGGGGAATGTTCATTTTACTGTCGAACAAGTCACATGGTTGCGAATGATAAAGGAATTTATCGCCGTTTCGCTCAATATTACCCGCGATGACATGGATTTGTCGCCGTTTGACACCAACGGCGGATTGGGCAGGTTTTATGAGCTTTTTGGGGATGGCTGTGAAAACTTGCTAGACGAGATGAATTTGGCGTTGACGGCGTAAAGAGCAAATTGGTATAATTATTGGGAGGTAAATAATTGAAAGCCATTAGTAGTATTCAAAAAATAAAGCTTTATATTATCTCTCTTTGGCTGTTTTTTGTTCTAGTTTGTATATTAAAAATAGATATACCCATCTATTTTGGACCAGACTGGGAAATTGTTAATATTTGCTATATTATAAAAACGAATATAATTCCAATAGTATGTTTATTTTTTATTTTATTAGGATTATTCTTTTATTTAACATTTGATTATTTGCTTAAAGGAACAGGCAAATTACCCTTCAAGATAGAAAAAATCAGTAATGCAAATTATGAACATCTGGCATTTCTTGCGACATATATTATTCCTCTTATCTGTTTTAATTTTGATAATACTCGATATATTATTGTCCTTTTCTTGGTATTGATAATCATTGGTGCAATTTATATAAAAACAAACATTTACTATGCAAATCCAACTTTGGCTTTACTTGGATTCAGAATCTATCATATTCAAATGGAACAAACCAAAGATGAAGAAACAATAATTGTAATTGCAAAACAAGAACTTTCAAAAAATGATAAAATAAGCACTATCCCTTTTGATGAAAATATTTTTTATGCGAGGAAGGTATAATATGACAAAAAATGAAATAGAATTACGTATAAATCAGTTAAATACAGAAGCAGGAAATAGCCTTTATGCAATGATTTATTTTATTTTGCAGAAGGGAAATAATTTTGAAATAGTTTTAGCAGATATAGATCAAAATTTACAACCTGAAATTGCAACGGTGTGGATGAAATCAATGCAAGAAAATTTAAATGACGATGAAAAAACAGTTATCAACTTATCTAGTGCTGATAACAGAAAAAATGTAATTTATCAATATGATTTAGAAGAATATACTCAACTATTGGAAATGATGAAAAATCCAATATCAAATGAAACAAGAAAATTTGATTTTCGAAATGACAACTTTGATGAAATATTTGGATTTATTATAAAAATAGGACTGGCTAATAATAATTTTTCTATATTTAGAAAGAATTATCCTATTTCTTTGATAAGTAAAGATAAATCATTCAATTTGAGCAGGACAGGAGATCATCATAGACTTGTAAAAATAAATGAAGATATTTTAAAAATTAATTTTCAGATAGATTTCTTTATTATTGATGGATTATTATTTATTTGTAATCTTAATGTTTTAGAAAGATATTTTAATTTTCATGAAGTTATTAAAAATCAAGCTCAAAAAAGCATTGAGATTATTGAGGAATCCGGTTTATTGGAAGATATTGAACCATTAAAAGCAAGTCTCGAAAATACTTCTTTTGCGCGTAAATTAATAAGGATAACTACAGGTTCACAAGTTATTAGTAAAATACCAAATAACGTTATAATTGATTATACAAAAACGAATTCAGTATTAAAAGGGAAATTTTCTTACAATGCTTCGGGTGATAAGATAGTTTTAACGACAAAGAAAGCAAGAGACTATTTTCTAAAAATAATGAACGATGATATATTAATTTCAGAGTTAACAAAGAACTATTACGATAGTCTTGCAAAAGATATTATACAAACTGAGGAATGATTTATGATAAATTATATAAATATTATACAGATAATTAATAATATTTATTTTGGATAATAAAATGATTTTACCGCAAGGCTGGGTTGAAATAAGAATTGGAGATATGGCTCAATATATTAATGGCAAGGCTTTCAAGCCGTCAGAATGGGAGGATTCTGGTTTACCAATAGTAAGAATTCAAAATTTGAATGATGATAATGCAAAATACAATTATTCAAGAAAAACGATTGAAGATAAATACAAAATAAAGAAAGGTGATTTATTATTTGCATGGTCGGCTTCTTTGGGTGCATATATTTGGTATGGAAAAGACGTTTGGCTAAATCAACATATATTTAAAGTAATTCCATATAGAGGGATTGATAAGATTTTTTTGTATTATGTACTTGTAAATACAGCCTCTTTGTTTTATTCAAAGGCTCATGGATCGGGAATGGTTCACATTACAAAAGAACCATTTGAATCAACAAAAGCGATCCTACCGCCATTCCCCGAACAACAACGTATCGTTGCTAAAATAGACTCTCTTTTTTCAGAACTCGATAACGGCGTAACATTGTTAAAAACTATAAAAGCACAACTAGCAGTCTACAGACAGGCTGTATTAAAATGGGCGTTTGATGGGAAACTGACGAATTCAAGATTACTCAAAGAAGAAAACTTAAAGAAATTTATAGAAAATCCGCGATACGGTACATCTAAAAAATGTACATCTGAAAATATTGCTACAAAAGTATATCGTATTCCAAATATTAATTATCAAACTGGTATGATACTTCAAGATGACTTAAAATATGCAGAATTTTCTGGAGACGAAAAAGAATCGTTACAATTAAAAAAAGATGATATTCTGATAATTCGTTCTAATGGAAGTGTCAATCTTGTTGGCCGGGCAAGTATTGTTAGAGATGTTGATATAGATGGACTTTTCGCTGGATATTTAATGAGACTGAGAATAATAAGTAATAATTTAATTCCAAAGTTTTTACTTTTTTATCTTTCTTCACCAAATGCAAGGCTATATATTGAAACTACTGCAAAATCTACCAGCGGAGTAAATAATATTAATTCTGAGGAAATATGTAGATTACAATTACCATATTTTGATGTAACCGAACAACAAGCCATTGTCTCCGCCATCGAATCCCGCCTATCCGTATGCGACAAACTGGAACAAACCATAGACCAAACCCTTGCGCTTTCCGCCTCGTTACGGCAGAGTATTCTTAAAAAGGCGTTTGAGGGGCGGCTTGTTCCGCAAGACCCAAACGATGAACCTGCGGAACAATTGCTGGAACGGATTAAAGCGGAAAAAGTAGCGGTACTGGCAAAGCAAAAACAAACAAGGAAACGGGGCAGAAAATGATGAAAAGGAGGAGTCAACGAATGGCACGAATGTATACGAATAGATTAAGAAAGAATAAAATGCTATTTATTCGTGTTAATTCGCGTAATTCGTTGATCAAAACATGAGAAATTTCTATCTGGAATACCAAATTTGCCAGACAGTGTCTGGCAAATTGACATGGTCCCATTATTGCGAGCTTTTGGGAATTGCCGACAAAAACGAGCGGGAATTTTATCAAAACGAGTGTGTCAATTCGCTCTGGTCGGTTCGTGAGTTAAACAGGCAGATAGAAACAGAACTGAAAATGATGAGAAGGAAGAGTCAACGAATGTCACGAATAGATACGAATGAAAAAATATTTATTCGTGTTAATTCGTGTAATTCGTTGATCAAAATGGGAGGTAAGATTGAATATCCTATATAAAGATGAGTCATATAAAATCATCGGGGCAGCAATGACAGTTCACAATGAACTCGGTTTCGGATTTTTAGAAGCCGTTTACCAAGAAGCACTTGAAAAAGAATTTTGTTTTCAAAGTATCCCATATAAACGAGAAGTTTCATTACCTATTTATTATAAAGGCGAAGTATTATCAAAAAGCTATATAGCGGATTTTGTATGTTATGAAAATATAATTGTAGAATTAAAAGCGGCTTCATCATTGTCATCTGAATATAAAGCACAAGTTTTAAATTATCTAAAAGCAGCAAGATTTGAACTTGGTCTATTAATTAATTTTGGTGAAAGTAAGTTAAAATATGAACGTCTTATTCGTGTCAATTCGCGTAATTCGTTGATCAAGGAAGGAGAACCCCATGCCTGATAACAACAGCTCCGCCATTACCCAAAAAGTATGGAGTATGTGCGGTGTTCTCTATGATGACGGAGTCAGTTACGGTGATTATCTGGAACAGCTTACCTATTTGATCTTCCTTAAAATGGCGGATGAATATTCAAAACCGCCGTACAAAAGAAACCTCGGCATACCTGAAAAATTTAATTGGGAAAAACTTTATCCGCTTTCGGGAGCGGAACTGGAAAATCATTACAAAAAGACACTGGAAGCTCTGGCGAAGCTCGGCGGAATTCTGGGCGAAATATTTACAGGAGCGCAGAACAAGTTGAGCGAAGCCGCCAAGTTAAAACGCATCGTCAACATGATAGGCGAAGTAAATTGGGTGTCTATGTCTGCCGATGTAAAGGGGGATATTTACGAGGGGCTTCTGGAGAAAAACGCCGAGGACACCAAGAGCGGCGCAGGTCAGTATTTTACGCCTCGTCCGCTTATCAGGGCTATGGTTGCCTGTCTGAAACCTGAACCTGAAAAAACCATCGTAGACCCGGCCTGTGGAACAGGAGGTTTCTTTCTTGCCTCTTACGATTACTTGACCAATCCTGAAAATTATAAACTTGACAGGAAACAGCGTGAATTTTTGAAGTATAAAACATTTCACGGCTGGGAAATTGTCCCCAATACCTTTCGCCTTTGTCTGATGAATCTGTTTCTGCACAATATCGGCGATCTGGACGGAAAAGTTCCCGTTATACGCAATGATGCGCTCCTTTCTGCGCCAAAAGAAAATTTTGATTATGTTTTAACTAATCTGCCTTTTGGCAAAAAAAGCAGCATGACCTTTACCAATGATGAAGGTGAACAGGAAAAAGAAGATCTTGTTTACAATCGGCAGGATTTTTGGGCTACCACTTCAAACAAGCAACTCAACTTTGTTCAGCATATTCACAGTATTTTGAAATCGGATGGTAAAGCCGCAGTCGTAGTTCCCGACAATGTGTTGTTTGAAGGCGGCGCGGGAGAAATTGTCCGCAAAAAAATGCTTGAAACTACCGATTTACATACAATCCTGCGGCTGCCCACAGGCGTTTTTTACAAACAGGGAGTAAAGGCAAATGTGATTTTTTTTGACAACAAGAGCGCAAGTCCCGATCCCTGGACAAAGGAAGTTTGGGTATACGATTTCCGTACCAATATACATTTTACCCTGAAACAGAACCCCTTGCGTTTCGAGGACTTGCAGGATTTCATCAAGTGTTACAATCCCGATAACCGACACAAACGCAAAGAAACATGGAGTGAGAAAAAACCGGAAGGACGCTTCCGCTGTTTCACATACAAGGAAATTTTAGAAAGGGACAAGACCAGCCTTGATATTTTCTGGCTCAAGGACAAATCCTTGACCGATCTTGACAGCCTTCCTGATCCTGATGTTCTTGCCGCTGAAATCATGGAAAATCTGGAAACAGCGCTTGAAAATTTCAAAACGCTGACAGCTAATCTTGCGTAACGCAAAGGCGATCAACCATGCACTTCAAAGAAGTAAAAACTATACTCAGTGCGAAAAACGGCATGAATCTTTCACGGGGATGTACGCACGGCTGTATTTATTGCGATTCTCGGAGCAAATGTTACCGCATTGAACACGATTTTGAGGATGTGGAAATAAAGTCAAATGCTCCCGCGCTATTGAACGCGGCGCTTGCGAAAAAACGAAACAAGTGCATGATCGGTACAGGCGCGATGAGCGATCCGTATATCCCCATTCCGGAAATTCTTGCAAAAACAAGAGCGTGTCTTGAGATCATCAACAACCATGGGTTCGGGCTTGCAATTCAAACCAAGTCTGACCTTGTTCTGCGCGATTTGGACCTGCTTGTCAGCATCAATCAAAAAGCCAAATGTGTCGTTCAAACTACCATGACAACTTATGATGAAAACCTTTGCAAAATTATCGAGCCGAATGTGTGCGGTACGCGTCGGCGTTTTGAAACTTTACGCATCTTACGCGACAACGGCATACAAACCGTGGTATGGCTCTGCCCCTTCCTTCCGTATATCAACGATACCGAAGAAAACCTGCGGGGTTTGCTTGATTACTGTATATCAGCGGGTGTTTACGGTATTTTATGTTTTGGTATTGGCCTTACCCTGCGTGAAGGAAACCGCGAGTATTTCTATGCAAATCTCGACCGGCATTTTCCGGGATTGAAAAACGAATATCAAAAAAAGTACGGAAATAATTACGTTATAGCCAGTGACAATAATGAAGCGTTGATGAAATTGGTATACTCAACCTGCGAAAAACACGGTATTGTCTGCAATAACGACGCGGTATTTACTTATATGCGCGATTTTAAAGATGCAAAAGGCGCACAGATGGAACTGTTCTGAGGCAAAAATCTATACCCCGCGCCCCAAACGGTTTGAAGTGTAATGAGTCGGCAGGTTTTACTCCCTTGCGTGCTATTTACTATTTGTCCTTTGTTCTGTTACTATCTATATAATGAAGAGAATTATAGCCTGTTGCTTTCTTCTGTTTTTATTTATAAACCTTGACGCGCAGGAATATCTTTCGGTTCCTTTGGATAATACAGCTTACGATATTATAGAAATGGGAGTGATGCGGGGAATTATAACATCACCCCCCTCAGCAAAACCCTGGCCTGTGCATGTCGTGAAAAAAAAGCTCTGGGAAATGATGGATGATCCAGAGGAGATTTTGTCTGCCAGAGAAGCGGAGATGCTGGAGCATGCTTATAGTTCATTTGAACACAGGGAAGGGGTCGATATCGTGTTCAGTTGGGAGAGCGTTTTTGGCGTACAGGCTCCCGAGGGTTCGATCTCAAGCGTCAATCTGGCAAAGTTTAACGCCAGGGGTGACTTTGCCTCCGGGCTTATGTCATGGGACTTAACCGCGCTGGGGGAATTCCTGTACATTGAACGGGACACGGACTCGCAGATCGTTCCGTCAATGTTCCCCCATTCCATGAGCAAGATGTGGGACGGCGGGGTTCTTTCGCTGAAAACGACAAACGCCTATTTTGCGTGGCCAGAAGATCCCTCCCTCGCCGCCGGGCTGGTTGGAGAGTTGAGCGGCGTTCTTTTTGACGAGCAGTTGCAGATCCGCTTGGGACGGCTCCGCCGCGATTGGGGGGGTGGCGCAAACGGTTCCTCTCTGTTTATGAACGCCCAGTCGTCACCCTTTATCGCGGTTGACGGGGTTCTTTCGCCGTATTCATGGCTGGATATTAGTTTTCTGACCGGCGTTACTGAGTATTATCAGAATGAAAACCAATGGCCGGCTCAGGATGACAGCTTTTTTGTCAATTTGATCTCCGCCGTGCAGTTTGAGTTTAATCCTTTGAGATTTATTTATTTTGGCATTGGCGGGTCAGCCGTCTGGCTTCACCAGGTTAATCTGGCGGCCTTTGCCAATCTGGAATTGCGGGTGCCGGGTATGCTTAAAGTGTGGGGGAGCTTTTTTCTCGACAGCCTGGATTCAATCGATACCTTTGCGGCAAACGGCAACAGTTTCGCATACCAGGCAGGAATCAAAACAGTTGTACGCTGGCTGCCCTTTGGCGCTTTTACTCTTCGCTATACCAAAGTCGAACCCTACTGTTATACGGCTTCCTATGACGGATACGACGGGAGACGGCTCCCTTCCATGACCGCGTTTGTGAGCAGCGGGGAATCGCTTGGCTACTATATGCCGCCTAACAGCGATGAATTGCTGATACGCCTGGAAGCGATGTTTCTCTCCGATCTTAGAACCCATGTCCAGTTTCAGGTGATTCGTCACGGCGCTGATTATGGGTACGGAGCGGTTGGCGGTTCTTCGTTAAAAGACAGGATGTCCGATGCCGGGTCTCTAAAGCATTTCCTGGAGGACGGCGTGTACCGCTGGAACAACGTGGTCAAAGTCGGCGGGGACTTTAAATTCAAAGCCGGAAGTATACCGCTTTCTGTTTTTGTGGAAACAGGCTTTGTTTCAACCAGCTTTACCACAAACGGCGCCGACCCCGGCACTGAGGCGGCATATGATTCGCTTGATGATTCGGTGTACCGGGGCGGCAATGGCTTTATATTTTCTTTCGGGTTCAGGGTGTTTCCCCGATAGTTGACATCGTTTAGCAAAGATTAATACCATTATAAAATGAAGTTAAAATTGTTTTTTATCTGCTCTTTGATAGGAGCTTTTTCCTGTGCCCCCGTTTTTTCGCAGACCCACACGTCTGTAAATTTGGACAATCAAGTGTACCATGTCCTTGAGCAGGCGGAAATAAGAGGTTTGTGTTCCCCGCTTTCCGGGGCAAGGCCGTATACGCAGAGTGTGGTCATTGCGGCGATAAATGAAATCCTCAGTTCGGATAATGCAGATAAATTCAACGCTGTGGAACGTGAAATTCTGGAACAGTACCGCGACAGTTTTTCCAAACCGAAAACAGGCATGGACTGGCGAAGGGGAGCCTGGTACAACGAAACGTCAGTCGGCAAAAACGACACGCTGATTTCCGGCAATATCGGCGTTGGCGCGAACATTGAAGGATCAGCCGGTTTTTATCCGTCTTTCGGGGAACAGCATTTGGGCGCGGAGATTTGGTTGCAGGCGTATTTGAACGGCGACATAGGGCGCAATGTTTCATACGGATTCTCAGCCGAAGGCGGCCTTATGAAGATCCCCCGAAAAGAAATTGGCAACGGCAATACCTATTATTACGGTTTTGAGGATGATCCTGACGGGGAATTTGTGAACCAGATTACAACCGTCTACAGCGAACCCCTTGCCCATTTTCCTTATTCGTATAAAAAAAGATGGGACGGTTCTGTTTTCTTCCTTAATGATCTGGGAGGATACGAATCCTGGCCGGTAAGCATAGCCGGAGGTTACAACCTCTTGTCAGAATTAACAACATCATTTTTGGATAACAGATTGATATTGCGCCTGGGGCGGATGCCGCGTGACTGGGGGACAGGGCCTTTGGGCAGCAGCCTCGCGTTTAACCAAATGGCCCGTCCTTTTCTGGGAATAGAAGGCGAGTTTAAACCGTTCCCGTGGTTTGGTATTACTTCGCTCACAGGCGTTCTGGAATATAACAACGCCGACGGGATAAAAGTTTCCTCGATGAGCGAACAGAATGTTTATTCGGCTACCATGCTGCAGTTCAGATACAAGAACTATGTGAGTGTTGATATTATCGATTCGGTGATATGGCCCAAACGTTTTGAGCTTGGCTACATTGCCCCGACAATCAGCAACTTTTTTTACCAGAACAATGTCGGCGATTTTGACAATATGGCAATGACCCTTAATCTCAAGCTGCAATATCCGGGATTGGGAAATATCTGGTTTTCTCTTTTCCTTGACGAGATGAAAGTAGACACCAACTGGTGGGTGCTTGATCGTACCATGACAGCGGCGCAGGCGGGTGTGAATATACAGGTGCCGATTCTGGCTTTCTCGTCAATCAGGTTAAGCTATACCAGTATCAATCCCTATTGTTACACCCACAACCGGAATTTCAATCCCTGGTTTGGCAGCCTGCCGATGGAGACCTCGTACACCAACAACGGCGTAAGCCTGGGTTATTACCTTCCCCCGAATTCGGACGAGCTGTTATTCAGGTTCAAGACAATGCCGGTAAAAAACCTGGTTACGCATCTGCAATACCAGTTGATCCACCACGGCGCGGATTACGGTTCCAGCGAAGTGGACGGAAGCTCCCTGCTCTCGGAGCTTGATCCCGATGGCAGGGGAAGCAAACAAATATTAAGAAGATTTTTTCTTCATGACGGGGCGTACCAGTGGATGCATATCATCAAAGCGGGCGTTGAATGGAATCTGCCAAATCTGCCGGTTGCGCTGTATGGTGAGGCGGGAGTCAATTATTCATATTTTACCAATATTGATGAGAACGCCAATGTTACCGGAGCCGCGCACCCCTATTTCCCAATTAACACAGTTGAATACCCAAAATCAGCCGGCTATATCCTGGTAATCGGCGTGAAGGTGTTTCCCAGGTAAGTGAAAAGTGAAGAGTTAGGAATCCAAACCAGCCTTGTTCCTCATTCCTCATTCCAAATTCTCATCGCCTCTTCCCTTACCTGATCCACAGGGGCTTGGTAATTGGCTTTAAGGGCGTTGAAATTCTGGTTATAGAAATTAACAAATTCCGGATCTTGGAAAGGATCGATGCGGACTTCCCTGCCCATGCGGCGGGAAAGCTCTTCCTCTTTCTGGCGGAGTTTGGGGGCGTATTGCTGGCGTATAGCCTGATCGAATTGGGCCGCTTCATTAAGGTAGTTTGAAAGAAGCTGGACAAGCTG
>Ga0268262_10001813_pt1 | contig 25687 bp, 23 predicted proteins | sample TergutNc150P3_FD_190354 | JGI IMG/M metagenome (GOLD analysis project Ga0268262, IMG submission 190354) | Nasutitermes corniger P3 segment gut microbial community from laboratory colony in Florida, USA - Nc150 P3 (SPAdes) (version 2) | ecosystem: Host-associated > Arthropoda: Insects >... | reverse complement strand
TGGTGCAACGAAAACAAGGCCGACAACTGCAAGAAGTACGGCAGGCTCTACGATTGGAGCGCGGCGGCGGCGTGCCCGGCCGACTGGCATCTGCCGTCCCTTCAGGAATGGGAGGTTTTGGTGGCGGCGGCGGGCGGGTTCGACAACGCGGCCAAGAAGCTGAAATCGAAGGGCGGGTGGACCGAAAAATCGGGCGGGAGCGCGGACAGTTACGGGTTTTCGGCCCTGCCGGGCGGCTGGCGGGACTCGCGCGGCGATTTCTTTTTAAACAGGAACGAAGGCATCTGGTGGACGTCCACGGAGGTCGAGGGGCGCGCGGCGGCCTACTACATCCTGATGTACAATAAAAGCGCTAAAGTGGACGTTTTAGACGACGGCGAAAAGACCAAGGGGCATTCCGTGCGCTGCGTCAAGGAAAACTGATTCGCGGCTCCCCCTGCTCCGTCCGCTCGGGCGGGGCCGGCCGGGGGGCCGGCCCGCCTCAATTTTTTTTCAACTTTATTATTTTGACACGCGCCCGCCCATATACTATATTATCAGTCTATTCGATTCCGTATAAAACCATAACCATAAACGCAAAACTTTTAACACTGCGGGGATCAAATGAGTCAAACCGTTAAGGAAAAAGAAGCCGCCGGCGGCGGCGCGTCAGCGTCAAGCCACAAAACCCTTACCACGCCCAAGGGGTGGAAAATCAGTCACAAGTCATTGGACAAGGCGGACGTGCTCCTGAGCATGCTCTACAACCTGGAGTACAGCATCTCCAAAGACCGCCTCTCGAACACGCCCTACGACCTGTTCCTGAGCCTCTCCTACGCCGTGCGCGAGCGGATCATCGAGCGGTGGATCTCCACCTCCCTGACCTACAAGGCGCAAAACGTCAAGCGCACATACTACCTCTCCATGGAGTTCCTGATGGGGCGGCTATTGGGCGACAGCCTCATGAACCTGCGGATGACGGAGGCGAGCGAAGAGGCCGTCCGCGAGCTGGGGCTCGACCTTGAAGAGCTGATCGACCAGGAGAACGACGCGGGTCTCGGCAACGGCGGCTTGGGCCGTCTGGCGGCCTGCTACTTAGACTCCATGGCCACGCTCAGGCTGCCCTCCATGGGCTACGGGATACGCTACGAGTTCGGCATCTTCAACCAGAAGATCGTGAACGGCTTCCAGCACGAGGTGCCGGAGCAGTGGCTCCAGCTGCGCAACCCGTGGGAGATCGAGAGGCCGGAGTACAAGGCGATCGTGAAGTTCTACGGACGCACGATGCAGTACACCGACAAAGACGGCAAGCAGTGCAACAACTGGATAGACACCGAAAACGTGATCGCCATGCCCTACGACATCCCCGTCCCCGGCTTCGGCGTGAACAACGTGAACACCCTGCGCCTCTGGTCGGCGCGGTCGGCGGAGGAGTTCAACCTCCAGTACTTCAACAGCGGCGACTACATCGGCGCATGCCACGACAAGTTCACGAGCGAGAACATCTCGAAGATACTCTACCCCAACGACAACAACGTCTCGGGCAAGGAGCTGCGCCTCAAACAGCAGTTCTTCTTCTCCTCGGCTTCGTTGCAAGATATCATCAGGCGGTATCTGCAAAACAATAAAGACTTCAAATCGTTCGCGGACAAGGTGGCGATACAGCTCAACGACACCCACCCGTCCATCGCCATCGCGGAGCTTATGCGCCTCTTCATAGACGAGCACGGGCTTAAGTGGAACGAGGCGTGGGAGATAGTGCAGAAGACCTTCGCCTACACGAACCACACGCTCATGCCCGAAGCGCTGGAGAAGTGGTCGGTGGGGCTCATGCAGCACCTCCTGCCGAGGCACATGGAGATAATCTACGATATCAACGCCGACTTCCTGCGGCAGGTCTCCTACAAATTCCCCGGCGACATCGACCGTCTGCGCCGCATGTCGCTCATCGAAGAGGGCGACGACAAGCAGGTGCGCATGGCATACTTAGCCATAGTCGCGAGCCACTCCGTGAACGGCGTGAGCGCGCTGCACTCGGAGCTTCTGAGCAGCGGCCTCGTCCGCGACTTCTACGAGATGTGGCCGGAGCGGTTCAACAACAAGACCAACGGCGTGACCCAGCGGCGGTGGCTCTACAAGGCCAACCCCGCCCTGCGCAACCTCGTCAACGGCAAAATCGGCGGCGGCTGGGTGACCGACCTCTACGAGCTCAAAAAGTTGGAGAAGCTCGCCTCCGACAAGGCCTTCCGCAAGGAATGGGCGGACGCGAAGCTCGCCGCGAAGAAGGCGTTCGTGGACAAGATCTACAAGTGGGAGGGGATAAAGATAGACCCGAACACGATGTTCGACGTGCAGGTCAAGAGGATGCACGAGTACAAGCGGCAGCTTCTGAACGTGCTCCACTGCATCGCCCTCTACAACAAGATAAAGAGCGGCGACACGAAGAACTTCACGCCGCGCACCGTAATGTTCGCGGGCAAGGCCGCGCCGGGCTACTACATGGCCAAGCTCATCATCAAGTTCATCAACAACGTGGCGGGCATCGTCAACAACGACCCCGCGACCAAGGGGCTGCTGTCGGTGCACTTCCTGCCCAACTACAGGGTCTCCTTAGCGGAGTACGTGATCCCCGCCGCCGACCTCTCGGAGCAGATCTCCACCGCCGGCACGGAGGCGAGCGGCACGGGCAACATGAAGTTCGCCCTCAACGGCGCGCTCACGATCGGCACGATGGACGGCGCGAACGTCGAGATGCACCAGGAGATCGGCGACGAGAACATCTTCATCTTCGGTCTGAGGACGAACGAGGTCGAAGCCCTGCACCGCAACGGCTACAACCCGTGGGACTTCTACAACAACAGCCCCACGCTCAAGCAGGTCATAGACCTCATATCGAGCGGCTACTTCAGCCCCGAAGACACCGCCATGTTCGGCCCGATATACGACACCCTCCTCCGAAACGGCGACCGCTTCATGGTGATGGCCGACTTCGACGCGTACGTCAAGTGCCAGGAAGACGTGGCGAAATGCTACCGCAACCAGGACGAGTGGGTGCGCAAGTCGATCCTGAACGTCGCGAACATGGGCAAGTTCTCGTCGGACAGGGCGATAGCGGAGTACGCCAAAGACATCTGGGGGATCAAGGCGGCGGACGTTAAGCTGGACATGTGATTTTTAGTGGTTGATAACGGTTCGCCTTGCGGCGGGGGAGGGTTTCCCCCGCCGGGGCGTTGTTTATTCCGACAACCTCCGGCCATATCGGCTCAACGAGGTGATTTTACGGGATAGTACTGTCGTGCAGTAGGAAATGGGGGCGGGCGGGTCTGCCTTTAAAAATAATTTTGTTAAAAATTGTGTTTTTGCCAAAAAAATAAACTATATTATATTTTTATTGAGACAGAAACTTTTAATATCATTTGGAGATTAGGGTTTGGATAGAAACAACGTTTTTGACGCGCGTACACTCTCTATGAGAGATTTTTCCGCAGATTTGATCGCTACGGACGCAAACTCCTTTATTCACAAGAAGTATGTGGCCGGTCGTCCTAACAGTTCTCTCGACTCAACGCCGGAGGGGACCCGAAAGGCGCTAAAACGTATCTTGGCGGGGCTGTATGAAGAGGCTTTTTTCGGGGTGCATATCAGGGAAACCATTCATCAATTTCGTACTTTGTTCGGCAGACGTAGATAAATATATGAGCGATAATTTTCAAAACAAATGTAAATTATTGGCAAAGATAGGGTTTTCGGTGGCATTTTTTATACTTGGCATCGTACTCTTGTATTCGGATAATTCCGTAAGGCAAAGCCTTGGAGCCGGATTTTTGGGAATTGTGATAGGTTATTGGGTAAAATAATATGAATGTTAAAGAAAAAAGGGTTGAAAGCATCATTCAATCATTCAAATCGCTTGGGGATGCGGGTTTGATTTCCGTCGGTACAATGTGTATTTCCGCTCCGCTATTGGATGAAACTGTTGAATATTATTTGTCGGACAGGGACGTTCTGAAACTGCGATATAATATAGACGATAAGATCCAATTACATAAAATCGCTGGATTGCTTGCCAACGCTATTGTCAGAATCAGACCGGTGGTACCGGCATCGACCCTTGAAGATTTTTCTAAAGATTCAGAGGTTTATGCCAATGAAATATTGGCTATTTATGAAGGATTGGCTATATGCTCAGAGTATGATGAAGATTGTTGCATAACAAAAGAATCGTGGTTTGAAGATTGGTTCGAAAATTTCGTTTTTTTGTTGCATCATCGGCGCTATACGGCTGAATCTCTGATGTTTATTTTTGAGACAATATCAAGGATATGTTTTCCTAATGCCTTTGGGGGAAGGTGATTTAAGGATGATGAAATTGAAAACTACGGCGACGGTAACGGTTATGGCCGCGTTTCTTGCGGGAACGGCGGCGGCCTAAAACTCACCATCCTCCCGACAGAATCCGGAGATTAAAAGGTCTTCGCCCGTTACGACTATTCTTTCTGACCCCCCCGCCCCCGATCAACGCATCTATCCCGACATATATTTTGACATCCCCCGTCCCATAAACTATATTATAGCATAAGGCCGTCCCGTAAACAAACCGCAACCGCAACCATGCGAGGTTTTTATGTCTGCAACAACAGCAAGAAGACGCAACGCCGCGTCTACGCGTTCCCGTTCTATCCCCGTCGCCGATCTGAACTCGCGCGAGGGGAAGAACCTGCTCAAGAAGATCTGCGACGCGAGGGAGTGCCGCGACGACGCGGTCGCCAAGGCCGCCGAAGCCGTAATCCGCGACGTGCGCGAGAACGGCGACGAGGCTTTGGCGAAGTACTCGAAGCGTTTCGACGGGATAAAGCCCGCCAAGCTGCTCATCCCGCCCGCCGAGATAGCGGTGCGGGCGAGGCGCGCTCCGGCGGAGCTTAAAATCGCGATCCGCGAGACCGTGCGCCGTCTGCGCCAGTACCACAGTTGTCAGGGCTTGCAGATGTTCAAGGTCAGCACGCCCGACGGCGAGGTGCGTCAGGCGGTGAGGGCTTTGAACCGCGTGGGGCTCTACATCCCCGGCGGGCGCACGGTGTACCCGTCGAGCGTTCTGATGAACGTCGTCCCCGCGCTGTCGGCGGGGGTAAAGGAGATCGCGGCGGTCACCCCGCCGCAGAAAGAGGGTCTCGACGCGGGGGTCGCGTTCGCGCTCAACTTCCTCGGCGTCTCCGAGGTCTACCAGGTCGGCGGCGCGCAGGCGGTCGCCGCGCTCGCCTACGGCACGGAGACTATCGCGCCCGTGGACAAGATCGTGGGCCCCGGCAACGCCTACGTCGCGGCGGCGAAGCGGCTCGTCTACGGCAAGGTGGACATAGACTGCGTTGCGGGTCCGAGCGAAGTGGCGATCGTCGCCGACAAGAGCGTCGATCCTCGGCTCGTCGCGCTCGATTTGCTGGCGCAGGCGGAGCACGGCACGGGCGACGAGATCGCCGTCTGCATAGTGGAGAGCAAGGTCGTCGCGTCCAAGATCGCCGCCGCCCTCACGAAAGAGATCAACGCGTCGCCGTCGAAGGCGGCTTTCATGAATCTGCCGCCCCACGCGATATCGATATTCGTCACGACCTCGCGCGCCGAGAGTTTGGAGCTCTGCGACGAGATCGCCCCGGAACACCTTCAGCTTATGACTGAAACGGCCAACGACGACGCCTGGCACGTGTCCAACGCCGCCGCGATATTCATAGGGTCGGACACCCCGACCGCGCTCGGCGACTACTTCATAGGCACGAACCACGTCCTGCCGACCGGCGGCACGGCCCGCTTCGCCTCCCCGCTCGGCGTGGAGAGCTTCCAGAAGCGCATATCGATAGCTAAGGTGTCGCTGAAAGGTCTGAAGGCGGCGATGGAGATAGTGCCGACTTTCGCGACGGCGGAGGCGTTCCATCACCACGCGTTGAGCGTCGAGGCGAGGGGGTAGCCTAAAACCCGGCGTGCAGGTATGCCCCGGCCGCGATGTTCCCGGCTTTTTGCCCGTGGACGTCCGCGTTCAGTTCCGCCACTATGGAGATGTCGGGCGGCATTTTGAGTCTGAAGTAGAACGCGTACAGAACGTCGGGCGCGGGGCGGTTTTTGCCGCGCAATACGGCCAAACGGAGGTTGTGGCTGTTTTCTATGCTTCTTACGCTGCCGCTCAGTTCTTTCGCGACGGAGGCGGTGAGGATCGGGCCGGCCGCGATGTCGGCGTTCGCCGAGTCTCTTTCCGTCACGCGCGACCCGAACGCGCCCGCGCCGGCCATGAATCCGCCCGCCCATCGGTGTTCGTAGAGCGCGTCGGCGTAGATGCGCGTCCGCGCTTGGGATTTGCTTGCGCCGGCGGCGGCTTCGAGTTTGCCGCCGTTTTGCAGCCACATTCCCATTCGTTCGCTTGTGCCGTATTCGACATACCCGCTGTCCAAATCCATGTATCTTGTGTTCAGCGTAGTGAGCAACATATTGTCCGTTGGGAAAAATATCAGGCCGGCCTCGTGCAAGGATTGTTTGGACGATATCAGACCGTTGTCCGGAAACAGGGCATACTTGAGCGGCTGCGCGCCCGCCGGAAGCGATATCTTCGTCGCCTGCGCGTAGGACGCGTACAAGGCGAAGCGCTTTAGGGCATCCGCATACTCGCCGGGATAGAGGTAGCCCCCAATGCTTCCGTCGGCGCCTACGTCGCTTCCGCCGGCGGCGAGATCCGCGACGTTGATTTCATACATGGCGCCCATGTCCACGCCGCGCGGGAAGCCGCGCGTGTTTACGGATATCTTCGGGTTCGCCTCCGAGCGCGTGTCATAACCCGACGGGTTGAGGAGATACATAGCGGAACCGGTGAATGTGAGCGAGCTTACGGGGGAAAAATTGACCGCGCCGTAGGCAGTCCGCCCATGTTCCGAGGTATTGTTTATGTACTCGGTCCACGCAATGTCGTAGCCGACGTTGTGCACGCCCTTTATATCCCTGAAGTAGCGCGCCGAAAGGTCGGAAAGGCGCACGGAAAAAGATTCTTTGCGGTTGCGGCTGTTCGTTTCCATGCCGATGTCTTTCTCCGCAAAGAGGCCCGACGCCGACGCCTCTATATCCGGCAGAATGTCTCCCGTGTATAACGCGCGCAATTCAAAATTCGAGAGGCTGCCGAATTCGGTGCGTCTATGCACCTGGCGCAAACTCGTTCGTATGTTGTCGCGCAGATCGTAACCGACATCAATCTCGTGCTCGTCGTTTAGACTTTGGTAGTTGAACGTCGGACGATCTAAACCTTCGAAGTCCCGCCCCGCCCAGCGGCCGCTGTACGATCCGAACGCCCTGCCCTCCGTCACGCCCGCCGTCAAGCCGGCCGAGTGCGCGCCAAGCCTGTTATCGTACGCGATCTCCGGGTAAAAGAGAAACGAACGGCCGCCCGCGCCGCGCCACTCTATGGGAATTCCGGCGAGCGCCGTCGGGGAGAGATCGCGGCCCTCCCTATCTACAGTCAGGATTCCGGCGCGCGCGCTCATCCACTCGCGCGGCGACACGGCGCCTTCAACAAAATTATACTGCCCGAAGTGATCAGACGGAAGGGGCTCGAACTCCACCTTTCTTTCCGGATAGACCCTTTCGGCAAACGACATCTGTATGACGGACGTCGGGTTGGTCTTCTCCCGGCGCAGCAGCCTCACGACGCGCGTGACCGGATTGTAGACGTAATCCGTAGCGGCGATCGGAACGCCGTCTACGTATACCTTCACGGTATTCGCGACGATCTCTCTGTTTTCGCCCACGCCGAACATATAATAATAACCGTCCGACGCGTATTTCACGGTGCGCCACTCCGTCTTTGAGAGCAAGTAACCGCTTCCGGCGGAGGCCGACGCAACGCTGCGGCTTCCGTTGTCAACAGCGGCGGCCCCGGAAAATACCGCGGACGCTCCCTCGGCAATCACCGTCGGAGAGACATCGCTCCGCGCAAGCCCGGTACCCTGCACGCCGAACGACGCGCGGGAAAAGACGTCTCCCTCAACGCCCTTGTAATAAAAACCCTTTTGCGGCGGCAGAGTCGTCGCGGCGTTGTCTATAGTGAGATCCAATGTACGCCCGTCCGGATCCTCAACGCGCATATTCATCGTAATGTTGGGAAACGGCCCTTCCGGCGTAAGCGTCAAATCGCTCGTATCCGAGTACTCGACGGCCGTCAGTTCGCTGAACGTCGCTGTTCCGCTCGGCGTTCCCGCGTATTTGTCCGCCAGCGTAACGTGAGCGCCGTCTTCGTCCCACCCGTATTTGCCCTTTCGCGGCGCGGCGTCGCCCCTGTTGCGAATGCGGACGGCTGTCCACAGTTTGCGGTCGGGATTGTAAACGACAAAACCGCTACGCGTGTACAACATTATATGGCCGTCGTAATTGAAAACAAACGCGCCGTTATTAGCGGTTATATAATCAGGGTAAGGAGCGACCCTCAAATCGAACGGCGTGGTGTAGGTAACCAATCCTATATCTGCGGCGCAAACAATCAAACCGTCGCCGTCGCGGGCGATTGAACTTACGTTGCGCAGCATAGGGACGGTCGGCAGCGGCTCTAACGAGAAACTACTCGTTTTGAAGTTGTAAATCCTGTCCCCCGCCGCCACGTCTATTTCGTCCGGCCCGAGGCTCGCCGCCCGAATCCGCTCCTTCACCGACGCGCCGACGAACAGCCTCTTCGACGGATCGTACCTATAGACCGCCCTGTCCTGCGTGAAATAGACGGCGTCGCCCACGCGTCGGACGTCGCCGTCCGTCAGGGTAAAATCCCTGTGCGGGACGGTAACCCAATCGTCGCTCGCTACCGTAAGGATGTGCACCGCGTCGGACGCGACGATATGCACCTGATCGTTGAAACTCAAAAGACCGCGAACCGTCACGGCGCTCTTGCTCGGAACGGCGATCTTCACCCATTCCCTGCTTGTCAAGTCCATTCGGTAGAGCGTATCGCCTATGGCGAGCCAGACGAAACGCCTGTCGATATCTATGCGGCCGCCGCCGTTGACGAACCCGCGCGAAAAATCCTCCACAGTGCCCGTCTGCATATTGACGGCGATCACCGCGCCCATACCGTTCGACGCCCAAATCATGTCGCCGGAACGCGCAACGCCCGCGATGTCGAAAAGCGAATCCACGGAAGAGTACGCCGTGCGGGCGCTGCGGGTATCCATCGAGAGGTAGGTTATTTGCTTTTGATCGACGACATATACAATACTGCCGCGTGTGAAGACCTGCGGAGAGACGACGCCGGAAGCGTTTGCGGCGCACGGAAACAACAAGAGCGCGACGAACGGCAGGGCCGCGAAAAACGCTCCCGCTTTTATACCGTTGCGCGGCGATCCGCCGTATTTGTTGCAATCGCTCATTTATCCTCGCTTAACCGACAATGTCCCGCGCTATGCTCTCCGCCGCCGCCTTCCCCGCGCCCATCGCGAGGATCACCGTGGCCGCCCCCGTCACTATGTCGCCGCCCGCGTACACCCCCCGCTTAGACGTGCGCCCGTCGGCCTCGTTCGCGGATATCGTCCCGCGCTTCTCGTTAATCTTAAGCCCCGGCGTAGTGTCGGGAATGAGCGGGTTGGGGCTGTTGCCTATGGCGATGACCGCAACGTCGCAATCAATCACAAACTCGCTTCCCTTAACCTCCACAGGACGGCGGCGGCCCGACGCGTCGGGTTCGCCGAGTTCCATCCGCACACATTTTACTCCCGTTACAACGCCGTTATCCCCCGCGATTATCTCAACGGGATTGCAGAGGAGGTTAAACTCTATCCCCTCCTCTTTCGCGTGATGGATCTCTGCGGCGCGGGCGGGCATCTCGGCCTCGCTTCTGCGGTAGACGATCATCGACTTCTCCGCGCCGAGACGCAGCGCCGTGCGGGCGGAGTCCATCGCAACGTTCCCGCCGCCGACCGTTATGACGCGCCTGCCCTTTATTATCGGCGTTGACGGGTCGTCGATGTACGCCTTCATCAAATTGCTTCTCGTCAAATATTCGTTGGCCGAATACACGCCTATGCTGTTTTCGCCCTTTATCCCCATGAACGACGGAAGCCCCGCGCCGGAGCCTACGAAGACCGCGTCGAATTTCTCCTCGTCGAACAGATCGTCCACCGTGGCCGTCCTGCCGACCGCGAAATTTTTGACGATCTTCACGCCGAGCGCCTCTAAATACTCTATCTCCTTTTTGACGACGGCCTTGGGCAGACGGAACTCCGGTATGCCGTATACGAGCACGCCGCCGGCCTCGTGCAGCGCCTCAAAGACGGTCACGTCGAAACCCGCCTTGACCAGTTCCCCCGCGCACGTCAAACCCGCCGGGCCGGAGCCGACGACGGCCGCGCTCTTGCCGTTCGGGGGGCTCTTCGGCGGCAAATCGATTTTTCCCGATTCGCGTTCCGTGTCGGCGGCGAAACGTTCAAGGTTTCCTATGGCCACAGATTCGCCCTTTTTGCCGAGGATGCAACGCGCCTCGCACTGCGTCTCTTGCGGGCATACGCGGCCGCAGATCGCCGGCAGCGCGTTGGTCTCTTTTATCTTTTTGGCGGCGGCGATGAAATCGCCCTCGGCGATAAGCCCGATGAATTCAGGAATCTTCACGTTGACCGGGCAGCCGTCCACGCATTGCGGCTTCTTGCACCGCAGGCAGCGTGACGCTTCGGACTTCGCCTCGCCGCCCGTGTAGCCGTAGGGCACTTCATTGAAGTTGCGGGCGCGGACGGCGGGGTCTTGCTCTCTCATGGCGACTCTTGCGGCGACGGGCATTTTATTTTCTCCGTAAATTTATGCGACGGCTATTTTGCATTTGTGATAATTCTCTCTCGCTTGCGCTTCAAAAGATTTGTATGCGTTCAGGCGCACGGCTATTTCGTCCCAGGCTATTTGAGACGCGTCGAATTCGGGGCCGTCCACGCAGGCGAATTTCGTTTGACCGCCCACGGTCACGCGGCAGCCGCCGCACATTCCCGTTCCGTCAATCATTATCGGGTTCAGCGACGCGTAGGTTTTGATCCCCGCCGCCACGGTCAGGGCGGTCGTGACCTTCATCATGATCACAGGGCCTATTACAAATGCGGCGTTAAACTTCTCTCCGGCGTTTATCAGCCCGTTGAAGACATCGGAGACGAAACCCTTCGTACCGTACGAACCGTCGTCCGTGGCGACCAAAAGGCGGTTGCTCGACGCTTTGATGTCGTCTTCGAGGATGACGAGATCCTTCGTGCGCGCCCCGACGATCGTCGTCACGTCGTTGCCCGCCGCGAAGAGCGCGGATATGATGGGGTACAGCGGGGCCGCCCCGACGCCTCCGCCGATGCACAGCGCCCTGCCGAAATTCTCTATATGCGTGGGCTTTCCGAGCGGGCCGGCGAGGTCGCTCACCGATCCGCCCTCGGCGAGGTCGCGCAGCTGCATAGTCGTCCTGCCCATCACCTGGAAGATGATGTCGATCCAACCCTCGCCCGCGTCCGCGTCGGCTATGGTGAGGGGGATGCGCTCGGAGCCTTCCGCAGGCCGCAGGATTATGAACTGCCCGGCGCGCCGCTTCTTGGCGATGCGCGGGGCATGGAGGCGGAAACGCCAGACGGCGTCGGACAGCTGCTCTTTTTTTAGGATTTTCGCCATTAATGACCCCGAAATCAAAATAAAGGCGGCCGTGACCGGCCGCCCCTCATCAGGAAAAAATTACAGCTTCGCCTCTTTGCGAATCTTCTCCACCATGTCCAGATTCTCCCACGTGAACTCAGGCCGCTCGCGCCCGAAGTGGCCGTTTCTCGCCGTTTCGCGGTATATCGGACGCTTCAGGTCTAAACGCTTGATTATGCCGGCGGGGGTCAGGTCGAACAGCTTGGTTATGATGCGCGCTATCTCGACGTCGGGTATTTTGCCGGAACCGTAGGTGTCCACGTGAATCGAGATCGGCTTCGCCACGCCGATGGCGTAGGAGAGCTGGATCACGCAGTGGGTCGCGAGCCCGGCGGCCACGATGTTTTTGGCCACCCAGCGGGCGGCGTAGGCCGCGCTTCTGTCCACCTTGGAGGGATCCTTGCCGGAGAACGCGCCGCCGCCGTGGGCGCCGTAGCCGCCGTAGGTGTCAACGATGATCTTCCGCCCCGTCACCCCGGTGTCCCCGTGCGGGCCGCCCACCACGAACTTGCCCGTCGGGTTGATGTGGTAAACGGTCTTGGAGTCCAAAAACTTCGCCGGGATCACCTTCTTAATGACCTTCGCTATCATATCCTGCTTGATCGTGGAGTGTTTTACGTCTTCGTCGTGCTGGGTGGAGATGACAATCGTGTCTATGCGCTTGGGCTTGAGCCCGTCGTACTCCACAGTGACCTGCGACTTCGCGTCGGGGCGCAGGTACGGTATCCTGCCCTTCTCCCGCATCACGGTGAGCTCCTCGACCAAACGGTGCGCGTAGTAGATGGCTAACGGCATGTAGACCTTGGTCTCGTGGCAGGCGTAGCCGAACATGATCCCCTGGTCGCCGGCGCCCTGCTCCTTGTGCAGACCCTGACCCACGTTCACGCCCTGGGCGATGTCCGGCGACTGCCGATGCACCGATATCTGCACGCCGCAGCTCTCGGCGTCAAACCCCAGCCCCGGCACGTTGTAACCGATCTCGGCGACCGTCTTCCTGACGACGTCCTGATAATCGACGGTCGCTTTGCTCGTGATCTCCCCGGCCACGACCACAAGCCCCGTCGTCACAAGCGTCTCGCAAGCCACCCGCGAATCGGGATCCTGCCTAAGATACGCGTCGAGGACGGCGTCTGAAATCTGGTCGCAAACCTTGTCGGGGTGCCCCTGAGAGACACTCTCCGAAGTAAAAAGTCGGCGCATTGTGAATCCTCCTAAAGAAGTAGGTTATGGCTAACTGCGTTTATATCCGTTATCTCCCGGTTCGGCGCGAATTCGGGCGCCTTGCGGCACAAATTACTATAGATTATATAAAATAATTTATCGGCAGCCGGATTATCAATAAAAAATCAACTTTTTTACGCAAAGCCCTTGCGCCGAGGCCCGGAGCCGATATATGTTTAAAAACAGCTGTTTGTTGCGGAAACGCGGCAGCCGACCGCTCCCCGAAATGGCCTTTCCGGGTCTCCAGCCGCCCGCCGCTGCCCCGGCCGCAGATTCCAGCCGCTCCAAAAATAATTGTTTTTTCCCTTGTATTTTAACAGACACTAATATTATACTATAATATTGGGTATTTTTCAAACATCTTTCAAAAAGAAAGGGATTTACCATGCGTAACGCCCTCATTTGGTTGTCGTCGGCAAGCGTGCTCCTGCTTGCCGTAAGTTGTGCGGATGTCCCCAACGCTCCTGAAATCACGGGAGAGGCTACGGCGGCGGTTGTCGAACCCGCCAAACAGGTTCAGGCTGTGGACGACGGCCTATTAATTCTCTCGATGCGTCCGCCGTCACAGTCCTTAAAGAAAGCGACTTGAAATTCGAGGCGCATCCACTTGCGAACATCGGTCAGAAACGCCGTGGAAAACCGTTGCCTACCAATGTCAATCAGCTCAATCCTAAAAATGCAATAAACCTCTCCGCAACGGATGAGGTAGTAACTAAGAAAACCAACGTTCTCGCAAAAACTGCGGCATTAGCTGATCCAGGGCGTTATCAAATCTTTTCCGGCTTTTTAACCGGGTCAGGAGATGAAGCCAATCTCTATCCCATACCTGTTGCTGCGAGAGAGATTCTTTGTATTCAGGTAGACTTGCCTAACAATGCGCAAATAGACTATGATGCCTACTTGTACGAGATTGGTACCAATAATAGTTTGACTTTAGTAGACGCTTCTGAGTATGTCACATACACCAATAATATCAATGGTCCAAGCGGTACTGTTCCGGAAGGTGTCGGTGTTTATAATACAAGTAACACAACAAAAAACTATCTACTTTCAGTCTATTCATATCAAGGTGGAAGTTCAACCTTGCCCTTTAGAATTCATGTCGGTATTAGAGCCAATAATGCTCCTCTTGATTCGCGTGAATCGGATGAACACGCTCATAAAGCAACTAGCTTTAATCTCGATGTGCCTAATCCAAGTATCAACTTTCGTGCTGCTAATACGTTATGTGATAATGATTGGTTCACGTTTACTTCCCCTGCCTCCATAGTGTTCAATTCCATACTCATTACGTTAGATACCGCCTCTGTTAATGCCGGGTACAAACTGGAAGTGTATTATCCTGCAAGCAATGGGGGGCTGAGAAAAGCATTAACGACCATTGATGGTCGTTTTCCTATAGGCCTTAATACCGCATACTATATAAGAGTAACATCTACCGGAGCCACTTCACTAACTGGCGCGAACTACACCTTTACGCTATATCCTGATTACTATGTGAATAATATAACAATAACGGGTTATGAAGGTGGCGAATACGCTACTTATTGCCCTGGTTCTTATCCCACATATAATCGTTACAGAGTTCGAGGCGGTGGACAGATTACGGTAAATGGTATAGTTCGTTATAAAATTCAGAATAACGCTATTGTTGTTCCAAATACGTCTGTAAAATTTACCTTTTATAACCCGCATTATAACTCCATATACAATGGAGAAATGAGTACGACCGTTACATCAAATTCATCGGGGGTTTTCTCTGCAACTCTCCCTGTTGGACCGGCTAGGGGCAATAACTACTGTTCTTTCGGTTCCGCAACGACATTTACCCATACGTATGATATTAATGATTTTACGCTCGAGAGCGGGCCTTGGGGATTTCAACGTAGTGAGGTGTTCCTTCTTGCCACCGATGGACAATATTGGTAACATTCCAAATGAGGCAGCTGTTGAGCAAAAGCTACAGTATATGTCTCGTTTTCCTCCCCTCTCAAACGGGGGGGAGGTTTTTTGTCTAATTTGTATTAAAGTATACAGATTTTTTGCCGATATATATATAAGACAGTGGTTTTTCCTAGCAATATCGTCAAACTATTATAGAATTAAGAGGATAATTCTATGGTTTCCAGTATCAATAACAGCGCAACAATCAACGTATCGGCTCATGGCACGTACCAACTGCCCAGTGCCATCAGTGCAAATTCTGACCACGGTAAACCGACAGCTCCTGAATCGGAGCCTGCCGCTATACTTGACGTTAGCGAGAGAGGTCGCGAACTCGCCGCGCTCCAAATCCGCTACAATATTGATAAATCGATTTTCAAATCCGATGATGATACATTCTTTTCTTTGGAGGCGAGGGCGCAAAGCAAGGCGAACTCTACCCAAGCTTTTTTAGAAGCGGACAAACTCCGAACCGAAATCTCGCGCCTAATCACTGGTACCTACGACCCTTTCGGCGACCCGAATGAAACTCTTGAAGAGCGCGTCATGAATCGAGAAAAGGGTTTGAAACTTGCAGAGTACTTGGCGGAAAAATACATCGACAACCCAATTGAGAAGCAAAGTTATTTAGATGGTGTGAAACAATTAGCCAAAAACGCCGAGCAGCGGGATCTGAACCCGATAGAAAACTTTGTCGGATTCATGCCGGGGTACAAAGAAGCGTATAAGGCGGCGTATATGTCCATATCCAAGACAGATTTTGCCGATGAGAACGCACGGAGTACCGCCGTAAACCATGAGGCAATAAAAACGCTACTCCGCGACCCGAAGTATAAAGAAATAGCCGACCGATATGACGCAGGTGAGATAAGTATCGGAGCAGCGTTTGTTTATATGTCCCGATTGTCGCAATTCGGCAATATTTACGGGCCATCTTTCGGCAATCTGAATAAAGCAGCTGTAAAGCACGACATTTCCACCGTAACCGAAAAGGCCGTAGCCGATGCTATTGATCGAATAAAAAGTTCGTTGGATATGAACGCCGTTAGAGAGGACGTTCAACGCACAATCAAAGAGATTACAGCGAACATTTTGCAGAATTATAAACTGCCGGGTCTATCAACTCCGAGCGGCCGCCTTTTGTAAGGCTAAAGGTGAATTCGTTCCTAATAAAATAATCCTAACTTACAAAAGGATACTTAAAGACGATTTGCTTTCGGTGGAATGACTTGGCCTAACTTCACGAGCTATTATTATTACGACGGGTATAACGACTAACCCCGCTCCCGCAGCCGCCCGACCCCCTGCGCCGCGACCATCGTCCCCAAACCCAAAAGCAGCACGGCGAAGGCCAACTGGAGGAAGTCCTGACCGACGCTGAACGTGCCGGCGAAGAGCTTCCCGCCCTTCGCTATGACGGTAAGCGTCAACGCCGCGAACGTCACCGCCAGCATGATAACCATGGGCGCGTAGAGCATAAACCCCTGACGCTTCGTCTTCTTCAAGAACACGGCGCACGCGATCAGCGACAAAGCGGCCAGCAACTGGTTGGCCGAACCGAAGAGCGGCCAAATGGCCTTGTAACCCAAAATAGCGAGGAGATACCCGAACAGCAGGGTGCAGACCGTCGCGACGTACTTGTCCCGAAAAAAATCCGCTATCCGCGCCGCCGCCCCCCCGCCGCCGCCCTCCGACTCCGTAAAAAGTTCTTGAAAAGCCAGCCGCCCCACTCGGGCGACCGAATCTAAAGACGTGAGCGCGAACGCGCTTATCGACAGGGTGATCAGCGTAAAGACGACGCTCTCCGGCAACCCGATCTTCACTAAAAAACTCGCCACCGCCGAGGCGAAAATCTGCGGAGGCGTCTCTATGCCCTGCGGCAGCTTCCCGCCCACGGTGATCGCCCCCACGGTGATGACCGCGATGACCGCCAAAAAACTCTCCACAAGCATAGACCCGAACCCGATGGGCAAAATGTGCCTCTCGCTCGCTATCTGCTTGCTCGTAGTGCCCGACGAAACAAGGCTGTGGAACCCCGAAACCGCCCCGCAAGCCACGGTCACGAAGAGGATTGGGAACATATAGCTGTCGCCCGCCTTAAATCCGGTGAACGCCGGGATGTTGATGGGCGGCGCGGCGACCGCCACGCCCGCGAAAGCCGCCGCGATCATCGCCACGAGCAAAAAAGAGTTGAGGTAATCCCTCGGCTGCAGCAACGCCCACACCGGGGTGACCGAAGCCAAAAAGATATAGGCGAACACGAGATAGAGCCAAACGCCCTTATCAATATATATAGGAAAAATCAGACCCGCCGCAATGCAAAGCGTCAAAACAACGCAGGCGACCGCCGCGCTTACAACCGCCTTCGGCCTGACCCGCCGCAAAAAGAGCCCCAACCCCACCGCCGCGACGATGAACAGCACGGAGGTGGCCGCAACGGCGGCGTTCGCCGGAACCTTGACGACCTCGCCCTCAACCCTGTCAAACCCGCCGAAAGTCCCCGCCACGATGTCCGCGAAGGCCGCCACCACCAATATCGAGAAGAGCCACACAAATATAAGGAAGAGCCGCTTCCCCGTCTTGCCTATGTACATCTCAATGATGAACCCGATCGTCTTCCCCTTGTTCTTCACCGAAGCGTAAAGCGCCGCGAAGTCCTGAACCGCCCCGAAAAACACCCCCCCGACCAATATCCAAAGCAGCACCGGAACCCACCCGAACATAACCGCCAAAATCGGCCCGTTTATAGGCCCCGCCCCCGCGATAGAGGCGAACTGATGCCCGAAAACCACCCCGGGGTCGGTAGGCACGTAGTCCATGCCGTCCTCAAGCTCATGCGCCGGAGTCTTCTTGTTCGGGTCAATCCCCCACTTCCGAGCCAAATACCGCCCGTAGACCAAATAGGCGGCAAGCAGGACGATCGCGGAGAGTATGAGTATCGTTAAGCCGTTCATAGCCGTTTGGTCAAGAATCCTTTGCGGCTTTAGGGTTACGGGGTCTGGGTTAAAACATACAGGACTAAAATAATAAAGGGCGGGTTGAAAATCAACTTAAAAAAATATTGACTTTTTACTTGATTTAGATTATCTTTATATTAAAGGAGGGATTGACCATGATTACCGCAGATGTGGATGTCAAAATCGGGCTGGACATCGACCCGGAAAATGATTCTGAATATGAATGTTCACCGGAATTAATCCAAATATTTGACGATATGGATTCGGAAATCGCGAACGGGGAACTTAAACCGCAAACCGTCGAAGAAGTGGCGGCTGAACTTGGGATTATATTGGATTGATTATGTATAAATTATATTTCGGCAAAATCTTTAAAAGAAATATCAAAAAATTCGATCCAATATTACAAAGATTGATTTTTGATAAGATTAATCTTTTAAAAAATGATACCGATCATCCGTCATTACGTACTGAACCGCTATATCCTCGTCAAGGAATTTGGTCAAGCAGTGTGAATATGAATATTCGTATATTTTGGAGATTAAGGGGCGACACGCTCGACATCGGTGATGTCGGCAAGCATGATCTTTATAGGCGATACGAAAAAGACAAGGTACGAAGAGCGTTTTTAAAATCGTTTCCTTCTGAATAGATATAAGTAGGAAATAATGACTTGTTTTATGTGCAAAGGCACTGTGCAGAACGGCCTCTCCGTCTTCACCGCCGACTTGGGCGGATGCGTTGTCGTTATCAAAAACGTTCCGTCCGGTGTTTGCGGACAATGCGGCGAAGCCTCATATAGCGACGACGTGGCGCGACGGCTTGAACAGATTGTACAAAGCGTCACGCAATCGGCGGCGGCGGAAATCGCCGTGGTCTGCTATTCGGAAAAAGCCGCGTGATTTGAATATTGAACTAGATTATTTTTATGACGGAGGCCGCCATGCAAACAAGTACCGAAAAAACGATATTAGACAAAGAAACAAGAGACCGAATAAGGTATACATGCTTTATTATCCCGCAATTCGGCGAAGCCTGCAAAATGAATAAGCGCGAAGCATACCTTTACCTGAAAAGATACGGCGGCCTCGACTACATCCGCAAACATTGGTGGGCGTTACACACAGACAATCCATATTACGCAGTTTTGGACATTTTTGATATATGCAAAAAGAACGGCGGGTATCTGATATGATCGTCTATCACGGGAGCTATGAAGAAATCGTAGAAATTGATTTATCCAAAGCCGTTCCAAACAAAGACTTCGGGAGAGGATTTTATACTACAAAAAATCGTGAACAAGCGGAAACATGGGCACGTCGGAGAGGCGAACATCACGGCACCTTAGGCTTCGTTTCGGATTTTGATTTTAATGAAAACGCCTTTTTTGACAACAATTATAAAACATTGAGATTCTCCGGCTACACGGAGGATTGGTTTGATTTTGTAGTGAGCAATAGAAACCGAAAAATAGCGTCGTCGGTACACGATTATGATATTGTAGAAGGTCCGGTTGCCGATGATGATATCTTCGCCCGTGTAGACGATTATCTGAACGGCAAAATCTCTAAAAAAGGCTTTTTGGCGGATTTAGCGCAATTCACCGACTCACATCAGATATGTTTCTGCACGGTAAAATCCCTTCATTCAATAGAGCGGGTAAAACAAGCTCTTTATGATATTAGAAAAATAGGGATATCCATTGTAGATTCTCTGGTATCCGATCATAATTTATCGGAAACGAGTTCAGAAGATATGTATTTTACAAGCGATACCTACGCTAAACTCTCCGACGAACATACAAAATTATATGAAAAATCATGGCAGGAAATATACGAATTGCTGAAAAAAGAGAGAGGGTTGGAATAGTTGAACGGTGATACGGAAATCGCCGTGATCTGCTATTCGGAAAAAGCCGCGTGACTTGAATTCTGATTTGATATATGCAAAAAGAACGGCGGGTATCTTTACTGAAATCCAGGTTTCTTCCGCTTTTTGCTTTATTCGTATAAGGTTTTAGACATCTTCGGTGTTCTCCATCTGTGAAGGATTCGACCTTGCAAGCTCCTTGACCGCACGGTCAAAATCGCTTTCCATCAGCCGCATCTCGCGGGCGCGGTATGTTTCAAACTCTTTCTCGGCTTTTTCAACAGCTTGCTTGTGAGATACCTGCCCGGTTCCTTTCAAAACTTCGCGTCTTAACGCAATAATCTGGTTGTCCAACGCGGTAATCCAATCGGCCATAGTCATCGGCTGCTGCTCCAACGCCTGAAACTCCGCGAATTCCAAAAATCCTGATACTAACAAGTTAAGCCGCGTCAGTTCGATCTCGGACAAATAATTTTTGGCGATTTTCACATCGTCTTTCGTAATGTACCCGCCTTTGAAATTCGTCATTCCGACAAGCGGCTTGTCGGCGCCGACACGGTCGAATATCAGTTCCGCCGCCGTGCGGGAGTGCACCGCAAAATGCAGCTTGTTCTGAACGGCCGCAAAAAAATTCTTTGTCATATCCGAACGCGGGTCGTAGTCAACGGCGGTGGCGTAAATATCCGTAACCTGCTGATAGAAGTTGCGTTCCGATGAGCGGATGTCGCGGATACGCTGGAGAAGTTCGCGAAAATATCGGCCGCCGCCCTGTTTCAGGCGTTCATCGTCCATGGCGAAGCCCTTTTGAATATATTCGTGCAGACGCCGGGTCGCCCAACGGCGGAAGCGGGCGGCTATCTGCGACTGCACGCGGTAGCCTATGGCGATGATCATGTCGAGGTTATAGTGGTCTACGTTCCGCTCAACCTGCCGTTTGCCCTCATTTTGAACTCGCAAGTATTTCTTGCAGGTTGAATCCTCGGGAAGTTCGCCGTTTTTATAGATGTTGGCGATATGCAGGTTTATGTTTTGGCGCGTCGTATCGTAAATCTCGGCTATCTGAAGCTCTGTCAGCCACAAATCCTCGTCCGAAAAGCGCACGTTTACGCTGGTGACGCCGTTTTCGTCCTGGTATAGGATGATGTTATTTTCGGATTTCTTCATTCCTGTTCGCCCCCATAGACACCGGATGTTTCGTTCGGGTTTCGACCTTGACGCTTTGGTTCAATTACAATATAATATTTGGGGAAGGTTAAAATCAAATTAAATCTAAAAAGACGCAATTGGCGGATAATTCAACCAAATTAGTACCTCAACTTTCCACAATATATTGTGTTGATATACACCATTTACACTATATATAGTAGGTGATAACCATGTAGATTAATTTATTTGTAACTTTCAAAGTTTTTTTATTATATTATAATTCAAAGGAGCGCCGATATGAACAATAACATCAGAAATGAACTCGACAGGATTGTTGATACTTTGGCAAATACAGGTATCGTATCACAGATTTTCCTTTTCTGTTTCTACACAAAACCTCAAACTGCGATATTGACCTTTGCGTCCTCTCACAGATGAACGACAGACATCCTATTGACCTTATGGTGGATTTAATGAACAGAGTCCTGCCCAAAACGGGGTACGTTATTAAGCAGGTTTTGGATGACTTGAAAGCGAACCAATCTTATTTAACATGAAAAGAAAGCAATATTGTTAGAACAAGAAAAAGTATGGTTGAAAGACAAAACACTCCGTCCATAACGATGCTGCGTGTTAATATATTCTTTGATGTGTTAATCCCAGTATATATTCCTTGTTCAGGTTTAATGTTTTCTGCTTCTTCTATTTTTGCACCTGTATTAGTACATACATGATATAAATCTCTATTTCGATAATCAAGAATCCAAAAGATAAAAGATACTACTGTGCCGATTAATGGCAGAATCCAAGAAAAAGATTTTATAGTAGCATCACCGTATGTTAGTGACCAAGAAATAGCAGATCCCAAACCTGCAACCGTAACAAGGTAACCTTTCAATATTTTATGCCTCCAATCAAGAAAAAATCTGTAATTTAGGCCTATTTCCGCATAAACATCTTTAATTTCCATCGTACCCTCCATTGTTAAGTGATTTATTAGTTTTTCTAAAACGTTATATCGTTACACCAACGCCACACACATACAAATCTAGCGTTGACCCGTATTGCAGTTCTTAGATTCCCATACCGATGCTTAAATCTAACCTCTTGGTACCGGCTATTTGCCGTTACGCGGCTAACAACAGCGGAGCGCGGTTGGCTACGCCTACCGCACCCCGATTCAGTCCTGCACACAACGAACAGACATGCCGTTGCTCTTGGATTTGTAGGTTTCTTTCAATTCTTCTTTAGACCCATCCATGTGCCAGTAGTAGGCATGGGAATCGTTCCACGTAGAAGTAGTAGCCGTCCACCAATAGCCATGACAACAACTATTGTCTATGCCGGCACCTTCGAAATATGCATCTTGGTAATAATCACCAGAGAACCACCAACCACCCGGCAGGGCCGAAAAACCATAGTTATCTGTTCCTATAATGTGTTGCCAAGTCCAATCATTTTTCGCACCCAACTTCATAACTGCCTTCGCATCTATAACCGTTCTCAATACGTTTCCCGAATCTGGCGGCAACGTCCCAGCCGCCACAGTCACCAATCCATGCCAATCCGTCGTATCCGGCAACTTCCAACCGGCAGGACATACTGTCATCGCCTCTTGCCACCTATACAGCCTACCATACTTCTTACAGTTTTCGGGATTGTTATTATAACACCACGAATTTTCCGTATCAATGTTCAGATTCTTCGACATCCACCATTTACCGCCTATCATCACGAACTCGCCATAATCGCTGGTGGAATTCTGCGTGAAATTGGCTTTGACCGTCACGTTTCCATTCACCGTCACGGTCGTGGAAGCGCTGTTCGCGTTGGCGATTGTACCGCTACCGGAAGTTATCGTCCAATTGACGAACGAACAGCCGATCTTCGGCATAGCCGATATACTGACTTGTTGCCCAGCAATAATGTACGACTGGCTGTTTGCCGGATTAGTACTCCCACTGGCCATATAATTCTTTTCTACCGTTAGAGTGTACGTGGGTAGTGTGGTATCATTTACACAACGAACCGGAAATTTTTGGCTCAGGTTGACGTTGTCGCGTCCTCTGCCCACGCCAACGGAGTCGTAATACATTATTCGGAAGTTGAAATCAGAGGTCCACCAAGCGGCATGTGTGCCGTTGCCGTCGAAATAGAAATCGGCATTGGTGCCAAATAAGCCGCTCCAGACGTAGCCTCCACTGGGCAAGGCCGAGAACCCGAAATCATCAGTTCCGTTACCGCTGTAGTAGACACTTCCATTTTGATAATAATCTCGCCAACCATTCCACCCGCTTTTTGATTTCAACTTATCACTAGGCATGTCCCCCACCGTTGCTACTAATCTATCCCATTCCTGATTTGTGGCCAAATGCCACCCGTTTGGGCAAACAATTAACGCTGTTTCCCAATCATACAACCTACCGTACTTCGCGCAACTATCTGGATTGTTCTCATAACACAAAGAATTAGCCGTTGCTATGTTCAGATTTTTCTTCATCCACCTCGTACCCCCTATCACTACAGACTCGTATGAGCCGTTCCCACTTCCGGAAGACTCCTCTCGCAAGGTTATATTCTGTAGTGCGTTCGTCCCCGCAATAGGCCGAAGCATATACACGCTGTCTTTGTACCCTGCCGTCACCGCCGATACGGCAATCATCCACTCCATCGCGTCTACCGTTTTCTTCGTCATTTGAGAAATGGCGGATAGGTTTTCATTTCTGCTCCCGAAGGCTACATTTATATCCAAACCACCGCCGCCGTGTGTTATTCGCAACGACAAGGTATTGCCGCCTGTCCCTTTAACCGAGAGCAAATATACCCCTATAGCGATGTTCCGGCGCATTATGTTGTTTACCGCGTTTGTTGCGGAGACTTTTTGGCGTAAAATTCGTTTACCGTTTACCGAGTATAGGGCTATTTCCACGTTTTGGGACTGCTCGGGTAGGTTGATTGTAATCTTTCCGGCGCGGTTGTGGACTATCGCCGGAGCGTTTGTTTGTCTTTGCGTCCCTATGTACCGTACACCATCTGTTTTTAGGAACGGGAGGCGCAGAGTATCTGTCACATTCGCCATTACCTCCATTTGTATATGCGCGATACCGCCCGCGTTGTCTATCGTCATTGCCAGAACCGTAGCGGCAACGTTTACCTTAAACGGCACGTACGCCGAATCCTGCGCCCACGCGCCCCAAGCGAAAGCTACCACCGCCGTCAAAGACAGCATCAGTCCTTGCCAATTAAATCTCCACATAAAAACCTCCTCAATGAATGCTTAAGCGTATGAAAAATTATGATGAATAGATCAAGCGTCGGGCGCACCGAAACACCGCGCCAAGCGGAATCTGTCCTTCGGGCGGTTTGCTCAGTATAGATACGGTTAAAAACGGTATTTTTAAGCAATACCACAGTAAACAGTAGGATATGATTTGTCGTAACTCGTTTAAAATCAACGACTTGGGGGGGGGGGGGGGGGGGGGGGGGGGGGGGGCATTTTGGCTAAACAAACCCATACAAGAAGCCAAGCCGAATACACCGCCTAGACGCACGTTCCAAACGTGCGCCGCAGATAAAGCCAATAACATAGCTGTCGGTAAAACCAAAGCCGCCAACGTCATAAAATCCAGCCTCTCCTAATACGCCCGTCAGAAGAGCCACCAGCCGCTCCCAAAAGGGCAGTCATACCTATAATATACGTCATGGATTAAAAAAAGTCAATACCTAAATAAAAAAAATTAAAATTTTCGGCTTCACCCCCCCTCCAGAGTCACTTGTACCATATACTATATATTGTATAGGTGGCATATATTGTGCCAATAGACGCAATATGTTGTGTTAGCTCAAAAATACTATGGGAGGTGTTCGGAATCCTTGCAACGTACGTCCTCCCGCGTATAGGCGCGAATCTTTGAAAAAAAGGGCGCACCCCTACTGTTGTTTCCATCTTTTACTTCCCTATTTTTTAAAAAATGTATTCGTAGCCGTCACGCATACGCTTTTTCTTTGGCCAGCCGAACCAATTGACCGATGCTTATCTTATCGGCCAAGTAATCGCGGATAATCTCAATGCTTTTAGGGGTTGGGTCGAACCCTTCGAACATCACCGTGCCCAAAGCGTTCGCGACCGCGTCAAAGTTACCCGCTGAACCGAAATTAACGCCCATTATAGTGCGCTTTTCACGATCAATCTCTATCGGTTTATAGGACATTTAACCCCTCGCCATATCTTGATTTTGAACGTTGATATTTAAAAACAAACACTATAATACATATAATATTTGGGGAAGGTCAAAATCAAACTAAATCAAAAAACGCAATTAGAGGACAGGATCTTATCAATTCCAGCCATTGTAAAAATACCATAACCTGCCATAACATATTGAAAGAAATCGACCGCGCTTCGAGCGCGATATTCATTTCCTACCACGTCCGGCAGGTGTCGGGTTTTTCTATGTCGAGTTTATCCTCTTCCTCGCGGATCTCTATGACGTACAGACCCTTTTTCAGGGCGTAGGCTCTGATAGGATCGTGTACGATTGCGCCTACCACCGCGCCGAAAAGCGTCTTGCCTTTGATCTCGGTGTCCGCTTCGTGGTCGCGCAGTATTTGCAGACGCTCTATGTGTTTATCAACATCGCTTGTCTGTAAACAGGTCTTTATCTCAACGGCCATAGCCTCGGTGTCGCCGTACATCAGCACGTCTACCTCGGTTAGTTTTCTCTTTCTATTGTTAATAACGGTCTCGACGATTTTCCGTGCCGTGATCTCTTTAAACGAGTGATTACCCAAAGCGTTTATGGCGGGGCGTATCTTGGGTATGACGATAAACTCTATCACTTCGCCGAGGTGTCCGCCCATCCCGCCGAGCGTGTCGTTCAGTTGCCGGACGGCCTCCGAGGTTTCACTGACTT
>Ga0268262_10001812_pt1 | contig 25711 bp, 19 predicted proteins | sample TergutNc150P3_FD_190354 | JGI IMG/M metagenome (GOLD analysis project Ga0268262, IMG submission 190354) | Nasutitermes corniger P3 segment gut microbial community from laboratory colony in Florida, USA - Nc150 P3 (SPAdes) (version 2) | ecosystem: Host-associated > Arthropoda: Insects >... | reverse complement strand
TTTGTATATTATGAATATGTATGCGGTAAATGCAGTTTATGATGGAACAAAGATTTTGGCGGTAGAGCCAATATCCGTTGAAGGTTGCTATGAAGTTGTTGTAACTTTTCTGAGAAAAATAAATTCAGAAAACGATATGAAATTTTGCGAACAACTTTCTCGCAATTCGCTTAAAGACGCTTGGTTCCCAGGGGACGAAGAATACAATGCAGAGACTTTAGCTGCTATGCAGGAGGCTGAATATATCGCATCGGGAAAAATACAAACAAAAAGTTATAAAACCGTGGCAGAAATGGAAGCAGACCTTGATGCAGAAGAAGGCGAATAATGCTAGAGCTTAAAGTAACTTCCAAATACAAAAAAGACCGAAATTTAATGAAGAAGCAAGGTAAGGACTTATCTCAGCTCCTGTTTAAAAAATAATTGCTACAACATTAATACAATTATGAAAACTGAAAACATACTCTCAATAGAAGAAAGCGGCGAAAACCGCATAAACCTTGTTCGCGACCGATTGTTCTGGCAGGCTTGGAACAGAAGCGCGTTTTTGTTCGCCACTCATATAAAAAGCTATCAAGTTCACAAAAGATTTGTACAGAAAGTTGCTCAGGATGTGGCTTGGCTTGGCTTTCCCTCCTCCGCCCTGCCTGCAATCCAGAAAATAGCAACAGACAAAGGATTTGGGTTTGAGCAAAAATCCGCAGAGCATATAATAATCAACGCCGTTCCCTCAACAACCGGCTACGAAGAATGGTGGGCGGGAATAGTGAAAAAGAAACCCAAACCCTCGCAGCCGGAATTCCAGATGTCAAAAAACGCCCGTGACGGCATCCTGCCAGCTTATAAAACCGCCTACGATTTGTGCCTGCACATTCACAGGGCAACCTTGAAAATGCCAAGGGAATTCCGCTACGAGCTTGGAGCCAGGGTGAGAAGCCATGCCGCAGACATAGTGGAAAACCTGCATTTGATGGCTAACCACGTACAGGGAAAGCCAGAACTTACCGAAAGCGCGGCAATAATCCACAGGCTCCGCGTGGATGTCAGGGTATTGAAAGATTTACATCAAATAGGCATTGAACAATGGGGGTTTTTGAATCAGCAGATTGAGAATTTATTAAATTTACTACGGGCGGAATTCTGCAATGCCAACATCAGGATTGCAGGAGCGACCCTTAAGCAGTCCAGCGGAACGCTCCCACCTGCAGCGATGTAGGAGAGCAAACAGAGAGGCTCTGGAGTTTTTTCTTATGAAACCACTTCTTAGCATAGCAAAGCTTCCGCTGCTTTTCCGCCCTGCCGGGCGGCAACGGCAATTCAGATGGCAATTTCAACAATGCCGGCAACAACGGCAACTGGTGGAGTGCCAGTGAGAACAATAGCAACAACGCCTACAACAGGAACATGAACTACAACAACGAGAATGTGAACTACAACAACAACGATAAGAGCAACTTGTATAGTGTTCGTTGCTTGCAGGACTGCAACGGGGAAGCCGGGAAACTGGCTTCCCCTCTTTTTTTGGAGATGCATAGAGCTTGGGAAATTTTGTATATTTATACTTATGCAAACTGTTAAGCAAATAGTTGAAACGGATAAAGCCATCTACGCCAGTGATTTGGCAGAGCCAAACTTTTCTAAAAACGGAGTTATTTACTATCCTTTCATTTCAGAAAAAGAAACTATTGACTGGATAGACAATGCTATCAGTGAATGGTGGGACGATGAAACAGTTTGATATTTATACTACTATTGGCGGAACATATTCCGCGAAACCTCGTCCTGCTGTAATAATACAATCTGTTGCCTTTGATGATTTTGATTCATTAACTGTTATTCCTATGACTACGATAGAATTTAATTCTGATTTCAGGATAAAAATTGAGCCATCAAAAGAAAATAATTTAGATAGAGTAGGATTTGTTATGATAGATAAATTAACAACAATCAAAAAATCTGGATTAGGTGAATATATTGGACATATTGAAGAGAAATACATTGGTGAAATAGAAAATGCGTTGTTGAAATTTATTGGGATAAAAAAGTAACTTGCCATCTCTTTTTTTGGAATTGCACAAAGCCTATTTGGATGCTCGCAAACACAAGCGGAACACCATAAACCAACTAAAATTTGAACGCAATTTAGAAACGGAGCTGCTTTCCCTTTGCAGTGAACTTGAAACCCGTACATATCAGCTAAAGCCGGGGATATGCTTCATAAACGAATTGCCCGTGAAGCGTGAAATTATCGCGGCGGATTTCAGGGATAGGGTAGTTCACCACTTTCTTTACAACAGGATATATCCTATTTTAGACAGAAAATTCATTTACGATTCTTACAGTTGCAGGGTGGGCAAGGGAACATTGTTTGGCATAAAAAGGGTGAGGGGATTTTTGCGCGATGATGTTTGGGTTTTGCGCCTGGACATAAAAGGATTTTTCATGGCTATTGACAGGGATATATTATTCGGCTTGCTCATGGACGGATTGCGCGGGGCACAACCCGTTTGCGAATTGCTGGAATTTCTAATCCGCAAAATAGTATTCAACGAGCCTTTGAAAAATGCCTTTTTCAAAAGCCCGGAATCTGCTTGGAATGGTTTGCCTCCAGACAAATCCTTGATGTATTCCTCTCCGAACTGCGGGCTGCCCATAGGAAATTTAACTAGCCAGGTTTTTGCGAATGTATATCTGAATCCATTGGACCACTTTATCAAAAGAGAATTGAAGATAAAATATTACGGCAGATATGTTGATGATATGGTTTTGCTCCACAGCGACAAGCAAATTTTATTGAACGCTATTTCTAGCATTCGCAACTTCATGCGAGATAGGCTAAACCTGACTTTGCATCCGAAAAAAATCAAGCTACAGCCCGCCGCCAAAGGATTTACCTTTCTGGGGGCATACATTTATCCACACGGTGTTGTCGCGGGCAAGCGAGTTGTAAACAATTTCAAAGGATGCCTTTTCAACCCGCTTGCAAATCCTGAAAAACAAGCCCAAAGGGTTCAAAGCTATCTAGGATTGCTAACGCATATTCAGCAATCCTGTCAATCCTAAAGTCGTAGCCATCGTGGTTCAGACAAGCGAGGGTGCCGACAGAGATGTTAACGCAAGGCTTTAACAGCCTTCAAAGGGAGCTTTGTGTAGCGAGCCACGAGTGCAGGCTCCACGCCATCGCCAAGCATATTACGAGCAACTCTTTTCAGGCTCCTAGCTTCACCTCTAATCTCGCCAATAGCAACGCCCTCTTTCTTGGCATAGGCAATGCATGCTCTCTGGTCATATCTGTTCATCATGGCTGCCTCATACTGCTTGATTTCCCTTTCTGTAAAATTAGAAATTTCAGCTATGTTGAAAATATCCCTAAGCTCTTTCTCCCTGAAACTCTTGGGTGCTCTTTTGAGTTTGTGACCATTCTTAAAAGCAAAAAGAATTTTATCCATAATCGTTTCGCACTCGCTCTCGGTTTTCTTAAATCTGGGCAGAATGACAAAGGTCATTTGAAGCATATCGTAGCAGACTTCTGGGTGATTGTCGTTCCTTATGGACAGGTACTGAATTACCTCCGTGCAGCCCTTCCCAAAGTCAAGGTCAAATTCCAAGAAGCTGATGGAATAGAGTTTGGGAATATTGAAATCGTACTTTTTCCCTTTCGTGGCAAGGCTGCATACAGTCATGCAAAGATAGAAGAAAGTCCGCTTTATGAAATGCTCCTGCCCTTTAACCTGCACCTCCACAATGAATCTTGTGCCAGTGGCATCTTTGCAATAGACATCGAATACGGCGTTTCGCCTGAACTTTGTTTTCCCAAACAGCTCGCTGTTTATTATGCTTGCTTCTTTTATGGGGCTTTTCAGTTTTTCGGCGAGGAAAGTGTTCAGAAGGAACAAAAGGAGTTCCGTGCATTGCTCGTTGGCAAAGGCTTTTTTGAAAGTGGAATCCAAAGTGAGCGGAGCAAACTTCGGCAGTTTTTTGTGCATAATATGCCTCCTTGTGAAAATATTTCATGTAATAAAGTCGCTCCCTTAATGGGAGAAGTTAGAAAATTGTCTGAACCACGATTCACAGAATCTTCAACACGGAGAATAAACCATCGTTTGAATTGTTAAGATGCGGGTTATCTTTTGAAACTTGGCAATTCAAGCTGCGAATGCAGACTCAAATGGAGCTAAGGAGATTCGAACTCCTGACCCTCACGCTGCCAGCGTGATGCTCTACCAACTGAGCTATAACCCCTAGGAAGCGGTAAATTTAGAAAAAAAAATAGAGCCTGTCAAGTTTTTTATCTTTACACCCGTGCTCCTTTCTTCCATATCTGGTCTTGGTCCAAAAAAAACAGCTGCATTAAAAGAAAGCGGCATAAGCACACTTCTTGATTTGCTCTCATATTTGCCAAGGGATTGGATAGACCAGCGGCGAATAACAAAAATAAGGGATATTAAAGCAGGTGAACGCGTTGTTTTGGTGGGGCACATAGTGCGTAGCTCAATGATTTACGGAGGGCGCGCAAGATTTAGCGCAACCCTGCAAGATGATACGGGAAGCATTGAGTTTGTGTTCTTTGGAGCAACTCATCACTGGCAAGCTAGGCTAAAAAACGGCTCACGCTGGGTTGCCATTGGCAAAGGAACGGTGTTCCGCACAATGCAGATGGTGCACCCCGACTTGCAAGCTCTGGAAGAAGATGAAGAATTCAGCGGCAGCATAGTTCCCATTTACACAATAACCGAATCGATGCGAAAAGCCAAGATGGAGAGCAAGTTTTTTGCAAAACTATATAAAAGTCTTTTTGAGAAAAACTTAAATTTAATTTTACCACCTGAAGAGCATATTTGCCCTACAGAGCTTTTGAATTTCTTAAAGATGCAACCGCTCTTAGAGAATTTTAAAAAGTTGCATTGCCCGCAAGACTGGGAAGAGATTAACTCTGCAAAAAAAGATATAAAAATTCTGGAGCTTTTGCCATTTTGCCTAAGAATGGCAAGGAGGCGGCAGTTGCTTTCAAACTCTGGAATTCCTAGGAAACTGGATTTGCAAAAGATGGATTTTGTAAAAGGCAATTTGCCATTTGCTTTGACCGCTGGGCAAGAGCAGGTTTTGGAGCAGCTCAAAAACGGGCTTTTGAGCAGCCGCCAGTTCCATGCACTTTTGCAAGGCGATGTTGGCAGCGGAAAAACCGTTGTGGCGATGCTCGCCATGCTCGGTATTTGCGGGGCAGGGGAGCAAGCAGCTTGCATGGTTCCTACCGATATTCTGGCGAGGCAGCATTTTTTGAGCATGGGGAAAGTCTTTGAAAATGCGGGTTTAAAATTCGCTTTGCTCGTTGGGGCTATGGGAGCTTCAGAACGCCGGGAAGTTTTGGAGGGTTTAAAGAACGGGGAAATCAACGCGGTTGTTGGGACTCACGCTTTGTTTTCCAAAGATGTGGAGTTTAAAAATTTGGGTTTTGTGATTATAGACGAACAACATCGTTTTGGAGTAAAGCAAAGGGAAGCCTTGCTTGCAAAAGGCAATAAACCGGATTTGCTGGTTATGAGTGCAACGCCAATTCCCCGCAGCCTTGCGATGACCTTTTACGGGGATTTGGAAGCCATAGTTTTGCGTGAAAAACCGCCCGGCAGAAAACCTGTCATAACCAAATTAGTCGGCAGCGAAAAACGCGAAGACATGAAAAACTACCTCTACAAAGAATCTCTCGGCGGAAACCGCTGTTACTGGGTTGCGAGCAGGGTTCAGGAAGATGAATTTGGCGAGGCGGCGAGCGTAAACAAAATTTATGATGAATTGAAAAAATTCAGAGGCGATTGGAAAATAGCCGTTGTCCACGGGCAAATGCCAGAAGCCGAGCGAGATGCAAACCTCACCGCTTTTGCCAGAGGCGAAATTTCCCTGCTCGTTTGCACAACGGTGGTGGAAGTCGGCGTAAATGTGCCAGAAGCGAATTTGATAGTGATAGAGAATCCAGAGAGTTTTGGGCTTGCCCAACTGCATCAGTTGCGCGGCAGGGTAGGGCGCGGGAATGTGCAGGCTTGGTGTTTTCTGTTATGCGATTCCGATAACGTCGCTTTTGAGAGGCTGGAGCAATTTTCAAAAACAGACGATGGTTTTGAGATAGCGGAAATAGATTTGCAAAACAGAGGCGCGGGGAATTTAGAAGGCTCGGAACAGAGCGGTTCCTGGATTTTGAGATATTTTGATTGGGTGGATAGCCAATCTTTGATTGAGAAAACCATAAATACTGCAAATGCTCTTTTAGATAACAAGCCGAATTTCTCACCCGAAGTTTTGCAGAAAATTCAAAACTGGTATAACGACAAGAAATTTGAAAAAATCGAAGATGGAGTGCATTAATTTTCTATATTGGTATATAAAATTTTTGAGAAAAAGGAGATAATTTTATGAAAGCAAAATACTTTCCCATATATGTTCTGGCATTGTTTGCTGCATTCGCATTGGGTTGCAATAGAGGGGCTGGACCGCAAAACCAAAGCACTATTTCTGTCTCTGGAATTGGCACGGTATCGGCTCAACCAGATATAATTCAAATGAGCATTACTTTGAGCAATGTTGCTAAAACAACTAAAATGGCTCAAGAAGAGGTAAGCAAAATGGTTAGGCAGGCGATGAAAATATTAAAAGAAGCAAACATTGAAGATAAAAACATAAACACCGCATCGCTGAGGTTTAGCTCAGAATATGACTATAGCAAACACCCGCGTATTTTAATTGGGCAAAGAGCCGAACAGAGCATAACCTTTTCTATAGAGGGTATTAACAACAATAGTGAAAAGGCATCTGGAATAATTGACCAACTTATCCAAATCAATGGAATAGAGTTAAATCAAGTAAATTTCAGCGTAAAAAATCCAACTGAATATTTTGTTAAATCCCGTGAGCTCGCATATAAAAAAGCTGTTGAAAAAGCCAATCAATATGCAGAGCTATCTAAACTTAAAATAGCCAAAGTATTGAGCATATCAGAAAATGGGTTTCAGCCAATTTCGCCAATGCAAAATAGTTTATATAATCAAAGAGCAATTTTTGCTGAAGTAGCAGGGCAGGCTGCTGCTGATGCAACGGTATTGCCAATAGGCGAATTGGAAATAACAACTAATATATCAGTGATGTTTTCATTGGAATAATCAACTAAAAAATTCTTTCATAACTCCGCATATTTTACGGAGCTCCGCTTCAGAGATTATATAAGGCGGCATGGTATATACTACATTTAAAAACGGGCGCAACCATACACCCTGAGTTGCCGCAAATTCCTGAATGCCTTTATGTATACTGTTGTCTGTTGTTTCAATAACCCCGCAAGCCCCAAACACCCGTGTTTCCTTGACCCCTTTAGCCTCAAATTTTAAAAGCTCTTCTTTTAAAATCTCATTTATGCGGGCAATTTTTTTCAAATAATTTTCCCTTTCAAAAATTCTCAAAGAAGCGAGTGCGGCGGAGCAGGCGAGGGCATTTCCCATAAACGTGGGTCCGTGCATAAACGCCTTTTCGTAATCTTCGCCCAAAAAAGAATTGTAAACATCATCTGTTGCAAGAGTTGCAGAAAGCCCCAAATAACCAGCGGTTAAGCCTTTGCCTAAAACCATGATATCTGGAACTACGCCTGCCTGTTCGCAAGCAAACGTTGTTCCCGTGCGTCCAAAGCCAGTTGCAACCTCATCTGCTATAAACAGCACGTTATATTGAAGGCAAAGTTTTCTCGCTCCGCTCAAAAATTCCGGTGAATAAAAATTAAAGCCTCCCGCACCTTGTAACAGAGGTTCACAGGCGAAAGCCGCAATTTCATCGCTGTGTTCCTCAAATAATTTTTCCATTTCTTGCAGAGATGGGTTAATAAAAAATTGCTTTGGCAAAAATCCCTTAAAAAGATGGTGCATACCCTCTTCCGGATCCCCAATGGACATAACACCCGTTGTATCGCCGTGATAGCCCTTATACAAACTCGCAAATTTGGTTTTGCCATTGATGCCATTATTTTTAAAAAACTGCACCGCCATTTTCATAGCGACTTCCATTCCAACCGAACCGGAATCCGCAAAAAACACGTGGTTTAACCCCTGCGGAGTTATGCGCACAAGTTCCTCCGCCAGTTTCTCCGCAGGTTCGTGCGTTAAGCCGCCCAGCATAACGTGGGAAAATTTTTGCATTTGCTCAACTATGGCTGCATTTATCTCTTTGTGATTATAACCGTGGATAACACACCACCAACTGGAAATTGAGTCGAGCAACTCGTGGCCGTTTTCCAAGTAGAGCTTCGCACCTTCTGCGCGGGTAACTTTTAGCGGTAACGGCATTGTTTGCATTTGAGCATAAGGGAACCAGAGCGGTGGCATTTTATTGGAAGATAGAATTTTAGAAATAAATGCTAATACCAAAAATATGATTAGCTTCTAAAACTGCGCGATTTTGATAAGCATACTCTATATCCGCAAAACCAAGGCTGATGGCAAAACCTGCACTGAGTGCTTCGTTTTCTTCGCCTGAAAAAGGGTAGCCAAACCGCAGGGAGAATACCTCCTTGAACATAATTTCCAAACCGGTACGAAATTCTTTTACGGAGTCGTTTCGCCTGTATAAATCCGCGGAAAGTGCACTGCTAAAACCAAGCGGTAGAGAACAGTTGGCTGTAATGCCTGTTTGCACGGAAAGAGGAGCTGTTTCTTTTTCTTTTGAGCGGAGCCATCCGAAATTGCTGAAAATCGCTCCAAATTCAATTTTTTTCAGGAAGGCGATGTTTTTTATCAAATCATATTTAACGCCGCCGTCAAATAAAAAACCGTGTTCATAATAATCATCTATGTTTTGGTTTGCATAGCGAGCGGTTAATCCAGCACTTGCGGAGTTAAATTTTTTGGCAATTCCAAGCTGCGCTGCAACAGTTCCAGCCGTGAAATCAAGACCGTCCGAGGTTAGCCCATCTTCTGTGTAGCCTTGAATTTTATCGTAGTTCAATGATTCTATTCCCGTGGTTAAATGCCAGCTTTCAAAAGAGATATGAGCCAGCATTGATGTTCTGCCTGCCCCTATATGGTCTGAAAATTCCGTTTTTGAAAAACTTAGAAAAGGGGAATTTGCAGCTACTCCTGCGAGCGGATTCCTCATCGTTTCGCCTGCGTTTCTTGAGCTTGCTATGCCCGCTCCAGCAAGAGCAGCTTGTCTGGGTTCGCTCGGTATTGAGAGTATTTTCATGGAATTCGCCCCTTTTTCCACATGCCAATATTCGCCAGCATAAACAAAACTTGCAAAAAATAAAGCAAGCAAAGTTGCATGAGATGAAAATGAATAGTGTCCTTTCTGAGGCATAAAAATTTAAAATATAAAAATATGTTCCGGTACAACTTCTTCGCCTAAAATAATATTAGGTAGGGTTAAGTATTTTGTTTTTAAAAAGAGTTTTCCCAATATATAGGTGAAGGGGTCTATAACAACAACGGCAGTTGTTGGAACTCCGGCGGTAAATGTTTCCAAAACGGCAGTTCCGGGCATACAGATAGCAGCTTTTGCGCCGGAAAAAGAACAATTATCCGGTTTTAAGATAACCGGAAATTTCCCATCCAGTTTTTTGCTTAAAAAATCCAAAATCTCCTTGCGCGATGCAACGAATAGGGAATGTTCATATTCTTTTGCTATTTCCATGTATTTTGGCAAATTCCGTTTCACTTGTCCAATTCTGCTTCCGGGCAAAAACAAAACCTTATCTTTAAATTCCTCGCAAATTTTTGTATTTGAAAAACACGGATGCTTGATGATAGTCACCTTTGCTCCGAATTTTTCATAGATTTCCTTTTCAAAGTCAAAAAAAACTATGACATTCACGTCTTTAAAATGTTTGCCCCTGTACCTTTTCCAAGCCCAGATTTTAGGCGGGGCAATATAAAAAACGGGCTTGTTTATTTTTTTTGATAGTTTCATTAAAGATAGATTCATTCCGGGGTAATCTATGCAGAGCAAAGCCTTGCAATTTTTGTGCTTGAGAATTTCTTGCAATTTTTTTCTAATGAAAAAAAGTTTCGGCAATTTTTTTAAAACATCAAAAAGTCCATTCACAGCCATATCTTCAAAGTTTGCTATGTTTTCTAAACCTGCATTTTGCATCAAGAAGCCACCCGTGCCAATGGCTTGAAAATCATTTTTTAAAATTTCCTCGACAACTCCTTTGCCTATCACATCGCCGGAGTCCTCGCCTGCTACACATAGTATGTATTCTTTATTCCTCATTTTTTGCAAAATCTAAGCAACGCAACAGCCTGCGCGGCAATTCCTTCTTCTCTGCCTATGAAACCCAGTTTTTCAGTAGTTGTAGCCTTAATGCCGATTTTTGTTTCTTCTATTTCTAGTGTTCTTGAGAGAACCGCTTTCATAGCCATGCGATGCGGATTTATTTTGGGATGTTCAGCGAGCACAACGCTATCTATATTCTCTATTCTAAACCCATGTTTTGAAATTTCTTCTTTGACCTGTTTCAAAAGTATTTGGCTATCTATATCTTTAAACTTTTTATCCGTATCTGGAAAATAAGTTCCTATGTCGCCTAAGCCCGCTGCGCCGAGCAAGGCATCGCATATAGCGTGCGTTAAAACATCTGCATCGCTATGCCCTAAGAGTCCCTTTGAATGCGGGATTTCCACTCCGCCGATAATACATTTGCGCCCTTCCGCAAACTTATGTACATCAAAACCAATTCCTATTCTGAACATTTTGCTACTCCCTGCTTTCTCTAAAAAAATTCTCCCACAATTCATATTTTCCGTTTCGAGTTATTTCCACAAAAATAAAAACTGTATCTTTCGGCGGCAAAAAACCAAACGCAGAGTCCTGTGAAACTTCATTGCCAATTTGCGCATGAGCACTCAGACTGTATAAACCGCTTGTTTTTGAATATATATTTTCACCATGATAGATAATCACAGAAAAAAGGGAATCCTGTTCTATTTTTAAAATTTTCCCGGGTAAAATTGCATTAACTGGAGCTTTGCCTATCGCGCTGAATTTATTTTCAAAAATTCGTTCAGCATTTTTTTCTTCTTTTGCGTATTTTCGCAGGATGGCAGAGCCTTTGAGCGGCATAGTGGGGCAGGGACCAGGAAATTTACAACCGTTCATTTTATTTTGCCAAGCGGAATGTTTGCTTTTTACTAAATTTATACTTTTCCCAGAAATACCTATAGAATCTGTTATCTTATCTGGAATAGAAAAAATGTGCCTAACCCTTAACGGAAATTCGTCTGGGAATCTTTCACCTATAAATTTCGCCATTGGAATGTAAAGAGTATCATCGTCTTGTGGATTTACAGGTAAATCCGAGACGGCTTCTAAATTCAAAAAACATTCTACCAAATCGTTTTTTTTTGAATGTATTTTAAATTCCCTGCAAGTTGGATTTAGCGTGGTATAGCTTTGCGCATCTTGAATAGGCTTTGATTTTTTCACGAAAAGAATAACCAAAAACACAGCTAGAGCGCCTAAAAACAGAGTGATGAGCAAGGCTCTTGAGCTAGACATTGGGCTTTATTTATACGAGTTTAATTTTTTCGTAAATTGACCTTTTACGAAAAAGTTCAATAAGCTTATCATTTGCACCAGTAACAGAAAGCGAATGTCTATAAGCGAGTTTTTCTAAAAATATTATGGATATGGAATCCATAGATTGCAATTCGGAAAAATCAAATGTTATGCTATAAAAATCTAAAATATTTTTTTGCAGTTCGTCCAATTGTTCACAGGCAACCATATTTCCCTTACATACAATAATAGCATCATCTTTATTGTTTTTCAATATTTGCCATTCAAAATTTACTTCCGGTTTTGCGTTTTTATCTTCTGCGGATTTTAAACTTTCCTTAAAATTATCCTGTGTTTCATAAATTGAAAAGATACTGTCCAGTTGGGTTATTTGCAGCAGGTTTTTTATTTCAGGAGAAACGTCTGAAAGCGCAAAACGCAGGTTATTTTTTTGCATAATTTGATGTATTCTGACAAGTGTTGCTAGGTGCGAGCTGTAAAGTACCCCAACGGAGGCAAGCGATAAAAGCATATCTTGCCTTTTTTCTTTAATAGCAGTCTCTATTTTCAAAAAAATATCATGAAAATCTTCAATTTCCAAATCAATATTAATCTGGTAATATCCATCCTTGTCTTTTATGACACATTCCGACATTTTTTATCTCCGTTTTTCAAAAACACCTCTAGGAACTCCATAGAGCGAGAATATAGAAAAATTTAATTAGCAATTCTTATATAAATCTTCTGATTTCCAGATTTAATTTGCACTATTTGCGGGCAATTTTGCTTGAGTTTCACAAAGGTAGAGCCTTGGGCATAGGCTCTTTCTCTTTGAATTTCAGCTCCTTTAAAATTATATGCCTTAATTTCAAATTCTCCCTTTAATCCGTTGATTTGCAAACCACCGCTAACTCGCATGGCTTTTAAATTTTGTGTAAACGAGCGGGTTACAATTTTATCCGGCGAATTGGAATTCTCAGGCATTAAGGTTATTTTGCGATGTTTTATTTGGGAATTTTCCGTGTATGCAATAAAGATATCGGCAACTTCAACCTTTAATATGTGCAAATAATTACCTGCTATTTCGGCATAATTTTCAAAATTGTCTTGAGCTATATCATAAGTGTAAATATCTCCATTTGAATTTGAATATGGCAGGGCGATGTATCTTTTTTGCGCGATATTCCATAAGGTATCGCTGTCGGAAGGTTTTTCTGGAATTCCATTATTTAAAATTTTGGATGAATCTACAATGTGGAGTCGCACGGGGTATTTGTTTGTAGTTGATGAAATTGAGAGATTGAACACGATGGTGTCTATGCCTTCTTTTTGCGAAAGCGAAATTATCGAAAGCTCATTTGGTTTGTTGCTTGTTGCTGCACTCAACTTTAAACCACTTGCATCCCAATTTATTTTTGTGCTTTGCTGGTCTGGATTTTTAAAATAAGAGAGTATTTCTAAATCATTGAAATTCTTTCGTTCAGAAAAAGGAATAACAATATCTTTAGAAATTCTCAGCGCAGTGTTCGGGTTTTCTTTTTGCGAGTGCACATAAACAAATACTGTGTCTTTTCTTTTGCATTCTCGATAAAGGTTACAACCGCTTTTGCTGGAAAGCTCTAAAGTACTCCATGAACCTATTGCGTCTTCTTCGCCTTCACATAAAAGGTTATTGTCTTGAACTTCGCATTGTACTAGCCCTGATAAAGTTTTTGCGGAAAATCCTGAAGTCCCGCTCTTGTAAAATAAGCTGTCCAAATTGACTATTATTTCCGGTTTGCCTGCCTCTATGGAATAATTTTTTGAATAGTCCACATCCATAATTGGAAGGACGAGTATAGAACCTCTTATATTATAAGATGATGGACCACTTGGAAAAATTGAAACAGCATTAGAATAGTTTTTATGATTTTTTATATAAATAGGATTGTTAGAAGTTTCGTAAGTATATGATGTATTCATACTTCTGGAAAAAATTGTATATGAATTTAAAATTTCAAAATTTGAATCCAGAACTATGTCTTTCAGTATTATGGTTTTAATAGATGGCTTTGATAAGTTGCAGGATACGAGCAGGTGAGGCTTTTGCCAATTTGCAATGCTCAGTCCAGTACAATTCTGATTTTGCTCAGATTCTTCCACCCAAGGCATTGAATTTCCCGTTAAAATAATAGGAGATTTTGTGCTTGGAGTCCATTCATTATCCATAGGGAATATGTAGATTGCGCTATGCGGATACTGTGACGATTTCGGTAAAAGAACGGCGAGCGCATTCTTGCCGTTTTTATCCATAACTGGAACTAAATCTGTTCCAAATTTAGCATTTAATCCAAAGGTTAGCCCGTTAATACCCGAAGCCAAACCTTGTGTATTGAACTGTGAAATAGACCATACATTTTCTATTAAAGAAAAAAAATCAACCCTGCCACTCGCACTTGCTCCGATATTACTGTTAGGATTCCCTATGGCGATATGGTAAACTTTATTGGAACCGCTTTGGCTCACTCCGAGCAATGCTAAACGTCTATCTCCACCATGATAAGTGTCCCCAGCGGGCCACATTAATTCTGGTAAATCTATTTTTGGTAGAATTTTATAAGATATTTTATTTGCGTCAGTTATGGTTATTTGTGCCACAAATATACCGGTTAAACTTGAAAAAAGCACTGTCGCGTTTTTTTTGCCATCATTGAGCGAGTCTAAAACTAACACAGCTCCTACACAATTATCATAAAAAGAGTTTTTGATTTTATTTTTAGAGGTTGTGGGATAGATGGTACCGAAAACGTTTCCGTAGCTGTTTACAACATTATATGAATATGCTGCATTATCTCCAAGATTGCTTAAGGAACTATCCGGTCCTCCAATGAGCATTACGTTTGCATAAGAGGATTTTTTTTCTCCCAGTACGGCACTTTGTTGGTAATAAGGAAAATAGCCATACCTTTCATTTCCGTCTGCATAGCCTGTATGTATTGAATCCATCACTCCAGCAGTGAATCTCTGCGCAAATGTCTGCGTTGCTAAAATCAAAAGCAGGCACAAGTTTATCCTTAAAGTTTTCATGAAAAATCTCCTTTATTTTTGGGTTTCACTACCTTAGACGCTTTTCAAGCGGAAAAAAATTCAGAAATTCGCATTTTGCAAACAACTGTTGACATTTTTTTACTATATTCCTTCCATGTCTGAATTTTTTCGGCAATTATTAACTCAGTTCAGGGATATATGGCATAGATTTAATGCTGTTCAGAAGGCTATTTTAGGTTCTGCGTTTATTTTGATGTTTGCCGGAGTGTTGGTTGCTATATCGTTGCAAGCGGTAAATGCGACTGATTCCCGAATGGCAACGCTTTATGCAAACATGGATGTTGGAGCTGCGGCAGATGTAACCGCTTTTTTAAAAGAGAATAAGTATGAATATAAATTAGATAACGATGGTCGCACAATTTTAGTTCCAAAAGAGCAAACCGCCGAAATTCGCATGGCTATGGCAAGGGCAGGGCTGCCGAGGGACCAGGGTAAAGGTTACGAGCTTTTTGACAAAAACCAGTTGGGGATGACAGATTTTGCGCAAAATTTGAATTACCGCCGTGCTGTTGAAACGGAACTTGCGCGTTCCATTGAAACTTTTAACGAGATTGAGCAAGCGCGTATTCATGTAAACATTCCTAAGCAAACCCTTTTTATGGAAAAAAAGGAAGAAGCTACCGCCAGCGTTATAATTAAGCTGCGCCCGGGCGGAGATTTGAATGAAAGGCAGGTAAAAGGCATTCAGCATTTGGTTGCAAGTGCGGTAGAGGGTTTAAAAGCTAGGCAGGTTACCGTTTTGGATGCCGAAGGGAATATGCTCACAAAAGGCTACGCGGATAATGCCGTTGCTGAAATGACAGACCATAATATGGAGCTTCGCCGCACAAAAGAATCTTACCTCAGAAGGCAAGTTCTTTCAATTTTGGAAGGATTTTTGGGTCCGAACAAAGCGACAGTTATGGTTTCAGCGGATATGGATTTTGACCAGATTAGCAGAACTGAAGAACGCTATGACCCAACGAGGAGAGTTGTGCGTTCCGAGCAACGGGATGAGGGAACTCGTTCAAATATTCCACCGGAAGATGGTAGCGCAACAACGGATGCTTCTATAACCAACTATGAGATTAATAGAACCGTGGCGCAGATAATAAGCAGCCCGGGTTCAATAAGAAGGCTTACGGTTTCTGTTATGGTGGACGGCATTTATGAGCGTGATTCCGCTTCTGGGCAACGGATTTACCGCCCTCGTAGTGAAGAAGATTTAACCATACTTACAGGAATGGTTAAAAATGCCATTGGCTATTCACAAGAAAGAAATGATAGCGTTTATGTTGCAGCTTGGCAGTTTGACCGCAGCTTCTGGGAAGATGAACAAGCTGCTATGGCTCAGATGGTTAAAGAAGGGTTATGGGAACAATGGGCGCTCAGAATAACAATTGTTTTGATTGTGATTTTGGCATTTGTGTTCCTCAGAAAAGTTGCGGTCAGTTTAATAGAGGCTATGAACCCACCTGTGCCACGCTATAAAGGTATTTCCATTGAATCGGAAACCGAGAGTGTCCCTGAGCCGGTTCGCAAGCAAAACGAACTTATAGACAAGCTAGAGGAGTGGACTATGGCAAACCCTGAGAATGCGGCTACTTTATTAAAAATGTGGCTGTCTGAGGGAACGGAAGTACAGACCTCGGGCAGCAAAAAGAAGAAAACTTAAAACAATTCCAATCCCTTTTTCCGAGCCTCTTCTATAGAGGCAAGATTTTCTTCCTTCTTGTTTTGAGAGTCCCTCAACTTTTTCTGCTTCTCGGAGTTCTCTTGCAAAAATGTGCCACGCTTGGTTTTATTTAAAAGCTGCTCCGCAACAAAAACCGCTTTGCCAGCATCCTGAACATAAACCACAGGTTGTTTACCGCTCGGTGCTATTTTAACCGCTGTGTGAAGCGCAGACGTTGTTGCGCCACCTATTAAAACCGGGATTTCCAAATTCTCTTTTGAGAGGCTTTCCGCAACAAAACTCATCTCCACAAGGCTTGGCGTTATAAGCCCGGAAAGCCCAAGCAAATCGGGTTTGTGCTGCTTAACGCTTTCCAAAATTTTCTCCGCGGGGCACATAACCCCAAGGTCTATAATCTCATAGTTGTTGCAAGAGAGCACCACTGCGACTATATTTTTCCCAATATCATGCACATCGCCTTTAACGGTTGCCAGCAAAATTTTTCCAGCTTTTGCGCCTGTTTCCTTTTGCTCAGTTTCAATATATGGCTGCAAAACCGCAACCGCTTTTTTCATAACCCGCGCACTTTTAACCACCTGCGGCAAAAACATTTTCCCTTGGCTAAAAAGTTCCCCAACCTTGTTCATGCCGTTCATCAAAAGCTCTTCTATAACCTTCAGCGGGCTGCCAAGCGCAACACGGGCTTCTTCCGCATCGCTTTCCACAAAGGAATCTATACCCTTCACCAAGGCGTAGGAAATTCGCTCTTCCAAAGACAGGTCGCGCCAAGCGAGGGCGTGAGTGTTTGCATTTTCGCTTTTGCGTTCTTTTACGCTTTCCGCATAAGCGAGCAATCTATCGGTTGCATCCGCTCTTTTGTTGAAAATCAAATCCTCTATCAAATCCCTTTCTATAATGGGAATATCATCGTAAATTGGAAGTGTTCCTGCGTTCACAATGCCAAAATCCATTCCGGCTCTTGAAGCGTGGTACAAAAAACAGGAGTGCATGCTTTCTCTGATGGCGTTGTTCCCTTTGAACGCAAAGCTCAAATTTGAAACACCACCGAGGATGTGCGAATGCGGCAAATTTGCCTTTATGAATTTGCAGGTCTCTATAAAATCCTTTGCATAATCGGCATGCTCTGCGATGCCTGTGCCTATGGAGAGAATATTGGGGTCAAAGAAAATATCGCAGGGGTTGAAATTCAGTTTTTGAGTTAGCAAATCGTACTGCCTTTTGCAGACCTCCGTTCTTTTTTCATAGCTGCTCGCTTGCCCTTCTTCGTCAAAAGCCATGCACACAAGCGCAAAGCCCCTCTGCTTGACCTCTCTTGCCTTTTTTAAAAACTTCTCCTCGCCTTCCTTTAACGAAAGCGAATTAACAATGCCCTTGCCGGGGAAACATTCCATGCCAGCTATGAGCACATTCCAGTCGGAGCTGTCTATCATTATAGGGCATTTTGCCGCTGCTGGCTCAGAAACATAGAGGTTCACAAAATGCCTCATTTTCTCGCTTGAATTGAGCAATCCGTCATCTATATTTACATCTATTATTTGCGCGCCGTTTTCAATTTGGGAAATAGACAACTGAATTGCCTCGCTCCAATTATTTTCCCTAACCATCTTTGCGAACTTCAAGCTACCCGCCATATTGTTTCGCTCACCGATGTTCATAAAATTGCTCTGCTCCGTTATATTAACGGGTTCCAAGCCTGAAAGCCTAGTTATATTATTTATCTCAGGGATTTTTCTAGGTGCCTTGCCTTGCACAACTTTTTTCATCGCGGCTATGTTTTCCGGCGTTGTGCCGCAACAGCCGCCCACTATGTTCACCCAGCCGTTATTTGCAAATTTCTCTATGTGCCCTGCCATGCCCTCTGGCGTTTCGTCGTAGCCGCCGAGCGGGTTGGGCAAGCCCGCATTTGGATAGGCACTTACAAAAACGTTCGCAATTCTGGAAATCTCCGCGATGTGCGAACCCATTTCCTCTGCCCCAAGAGCGCAGTTTAATCCAACGGAAAATAAGTCGTAGCCGCAAACCGAATTCCAGAAAGCCTCCAGCGTTTGCCCAGCAAGCAGCCTGCCGGAAGCATCGCTTATGGTTGCGGAGAGCATAACGGGAACTTCTATCCCTCGCTCTTCCTGCTCCTGCGAAGCTGCGTATAAAGCGGCTTTGCAATTAAGTGTGTCGAAAATCGTCTCTATTAAAAGGATATCCGCGCCGCCGTCTAAAAGCCCTTTTATCTGCGTTCTGTATGCCTCTGAGAGTTCCTTAAATGAAATGGCTCGCCCGGCTGGGTCTTCCACGTCGCTTGCCATGCCGGTAGCTTTGGATGTTGGTCCAATGGAACCCGCCACAAAATGTTTGCCGCCAAACTCCGCTTCATATTTTTCAATGGCTTTTTTAGCCACTTCCGCGCCTGCCTTGCTCAGTTTGTAGCATTCGTTTTGCAGCCCGTAATCCGCTTGGCTGATTGCGTTTGAGTTGAAGGTGCAGCTTTCTATGATGTCGGCACCGGCTTTGAGGTATTCCAAGTGGATACTCTCTATAACATCGGGGCGGCTCAAAACGAGAATGTCGTTATTGCCGCCGTGTCCCCAGAAATCTTTATCGCTTAATTTAAAACGCTGAACCATTGTCCCCATTCCGCCGTCTAGCAGCAAAATGCGTTCTTTGATGAGGGAGCAGAGGGCGGTATATGAGGCGGAGTGTTGCATATTATGTAGAAATGTAGAAATATTTTCACCATTTTCTACATTCCCTCTCATGCGTAAATGGACAGTTGATGATTCCCGCGAGCTTTACAGCATAAAGGGTTGGGGGATATCTTATTTTGACATAAATGAAAAGGGAAACGCAACAGTTTCCCCTTTAAAAGACAAAGGACCAACCATAGACCTTGCCGAGGTTATGCGCGACCTTTCGCGCAAAGACATGGCAACGCCAGTGCTGCTTCGCTTCCCAGACATTTTAGATTCCAGAATTGAAAAGATAAACAGTTGCTTTGAAAAAGCCATAGAGGAATATAAATTCAGCGGAAATTTTTACAATGTGTTTCCCATCAAGGTGAACCAACAGCGCGCCGTTTTGGAAGAGGTTTTGGAACACGGCAAAAAATTCAACATAGGCTTGGAGGCAGGCTCAAAATCGGAATTGCACGCCGTGCTTGCAAATGAGGATAATCCAAAATCCCTCATAGTGTGCAATGGCTACAAAGACGAAGATTTCATAGAGCTTGCGCTGCTCGCGCAAAAAATGGGTAAAAATATTTTTTTGGTGGTTGAAAAGCCCAGTGAATTATCGCTTATAATAAAAATTTCAAAAAGGTTAAGGGTAAAACCCAACATCGGCATCCGCATAAAACTGGCAAGCAGCGGAAGCGGGCATTGGGAAGAATCCGGAGGCTATAGCAGCAAGTTCGGGCTTAACAGCTCTGAGCTTATAGAGGCTTTGGAATATATTAAAAAAAGCGGTTTAGTGGATTGCCTCAAGCTTATACATTTTCATATTGGAAGCCAGATAACCAATATACGCCATATAAAATCGGGGCTTAGGGAGATTGCGCAATTCTATTCCGAAATCAATGCGCTGGGTTTTGGAATAGAATTTGTGGATGTTGGCGGCGGGCTTGGCGTTGATTACGATGGCACGAACAGCACCCATTCCAGTTCGGTCAACTATTCTGTGCAGGAATACGCAAACGACGTTGTTTACGCCATTGCGGAAACCTGCGATAAGCTATTGCTCCCGCATCCAAATATAATCGCGGAAACGGGCAGGGCATTGACCGCTCACCACAGCTTATTGGTTTTTGATGTTTTGGAGCGAACTGCGTTAGCATATTTTGAAGATGTGAAAAGGGAGATAAATAGCGAAGACCCAGATGTTCTAAAGGATTTGCTCGCCATTTACAAGGGGCTTGTGCAAAAAAACTTAGCCGAGAGCTGGCACGATGCGGTTCAAATCCACGATGATGTTTTGAATAATTTTCGCATGGGAACGCTCAATTTGGAAAACCGAGCTATTGCAGAGCGGTTGTTCTGGTCAATTGCCCGCAAGGCGGATCGCATAGCAAAGGATATGCGTCACCCGCCGTACGAACTTGACAAATTGCCCAAATTGCTTGCGGAAAAATATTTCGGCAATTTTTCTCTTTTCCAAAGCTTGCCAGATGCTTGGGCAATAGACCAGATTTTCCCCATTATGCCCTTGCAGCGTTTGGACGAAGAGCCTTCTGTAAATGTCACCATCCAAGACATAACTTGCGACAGCGATGGAAAAATTGAATTGTTCGTCAGCGGCGGTGAAATAAGCAAAACGCTTCCGCTACACGCTCTTAAAGAAGACAAGCCCTATTATTTAGGCGTTTATCTGGTTGGGGCATATCAGGAAATTTTAGGCGATTTGCACAATCTCTTTGGCGATACCAATGTTGTCCATATATCTTGCAACGAAGATTCTTATGAAATTGAGAAAATCATAGCCGGAGAGTCCGTTTCCGATGTTTTGGAATATGTGAATTTTTCGGATAAAGCCCTTGTGCGCACAATGGAAAACTGGGTTAAGGATGCAATTCAGGATGGCAAAATATCCAAGCAGGAAGGCAGGGAGTTTTTGAGCATTTACCGCTCTGGGTTGTATGGATATACTTATTTGGAGTAAGAGGCACTCTCTCGTTTTGTAATTTCTATGTTTAATTAAAATATGATGAGGATAATTTATGAGTGAATTAAATGCAGAAGCAGTTTTAGCATCTATTGTGGAACTTCGTACAAGCATTGCCGAGCAAGGTAAGCGTATGGAGCAAGCGAATGCAGAACTTCGTGCAAGCATTGCCGAGCAAGGTAAGCGTATGGAGCAAGAGACAGCAGAGCTTAGAGCAAGCATTGCCGAGCAGGGGAAACGTATAGACGAGCAGGGAAAGCGCTTAGATGCAGTGTGCGAAAGGTTAGATGAGCAGGGAAAACGCTTAGATGTAGTGTGTGAAAGGTTAGATGAGCAGGGAAAACGCTTAGATGTTGTATGTGAAAGGTTAGACGACCAAGGTAAGCGTATGGATAAGGTGCTAGATGAGTTGCGTGTGAATAATCATAGAGTTGGAGAGCTTACTAACAAAGTTGGGCGCATAGTGGAAAAAGTAGTTGTTCCTAATATAGTTGATAAATTCAATGAGAAAGGTTTTAAGTTTGATACTGTTTCTACTAATGTTGAGTTTTTGAATGAAAAGAAAAGCGGAAATCTTACGGAGATAGATGCTTTGCTTGAAAATGGGAAGTTTGTGATAGCTGTTGAAATGCAGGCACTTCGCAAAGTTCCAAGGTTTAAGGGTAAAAAGATATATGGTGCGGTTTCTACTGCGATAGCGAGGGAGAAGCCTGTTAATTATGCTTTGTCAAAAGGTTTTTATGTTTTGCAGCAGCCCGATGTTATGGCGGTTAGGATTATAGATTTTCCAAAGGGTCATTCTGCTAAGGCTTGGTAATGCAACCTACAACCACACACAAACACACGAGGTTCGGGAAAAATTGAAAAATATCCAAGCAGGAAGGCAGGGAATTTTTGAGCATTTACCGTTCTGGGTTGTATGGATATACCTATTTGGAGTAGAGAGGCACAGATTAACTCGCAGGCAAGCGGCAAAATGCGCGTGCCTGCTTGTTAGTACAGCGCCGCTCAATTCTTCAAGCAACGAACAGACCGGCCTATCTCTGCCGAGTTGTCGTCAAAGCTCGCATTAGTCCCAGTGAGCAGTGTTATGTATCGTTCACCCAAGACGTTATATTTCCCAGTAGAGGTAGAAGCAAAAAAGCCCAGTACGTTGAGATAGTTAAAACCCTCATATGCATAGCCGCCCGGCAGGCCGGAAAATCCATATGTGTCCCTACCGTTGGCTGGACTGCCGTTGCTATTGACCCAGCCGCTCGTTGCTTTCAACTCGTGTCCCACATTGGCGCAAATACCCGTAGCAGTGCTATTACAACTTGGATTGATAAAGTTAAACAAAACACCAAATTCAGCAATGGTGGGTGTATGCCAACCAGACGGGCAAACGCTGCCTTGGATCGGATTATTGTAAAGCCTGCCGTAAGTCGTGCAATTATTGGCGCTGTTGTTATAACACTTGCTGCCGCTTGCTGCGTAGTCAAGGTTCTTCGCCATCCAAACCTGATTGCCTATCAATACCGCATCGTAATACTTACCATCCCTGCTGTCTGTCAGACCACTTTTTAGGTATATCCCGTTGGAGGGGGGCCTACATTCGTATAAATCAGTGTCAAAGTTTTTCTGCGGGTTGATGCCACATAAAGACACTATTACGCCGTTGCTACAGAAATGCGTTTGAGGATTATACCAATCGTTCCCGCATTTTGTTACTATCACATTGTTCTGGCAATCCAGATTGGGGTCAGAAGCATTATACCACGCGCTTCCGCATGGGGTTTCCACGATATTGTTTTGGCACCTTTGGGTTGAGGTGAAGGTTGCTGTGCCGCCACAGAAATTTTGCACCTTAGTAGGAGGGATTTGGCAGAATTGCGTTGCGGGGTTAAACCACGCGCTTCCGCATTTGTTTACAACAACATTGCTCTGGCATTGCAGATCAGTGTTTGAAGCATCGTACCAACTGTTGCCGCACTTTGTCACTATAACATTGTTCTGGCAATCCAGATTGGCGTTTGAGGCATTATACCACCCTCCTCCGCACTTGGTAACTATAACATTGTTTTGGCAATTCAGATTGGTGTTAGAGGCATCGTACCAACTGCTGCCGCATTTGGTAACTATAACATTGTTTTGGCAATTCAGATTGGTGTTAGAGGCATCATACCAACCGCTTCCGCACTTTGTCACTATCACATTGCTCTGGCAATCCAGATTGGTGTTAGAAGCATCATACCATCCGTTGCCACACTTGGTAACTATAACATCACCCTGGCATTGCAGATTAGTGTTTGAGGCATCATACCAACTGCTACCGCATTGGGTTTTCACTACACCGTTATCGCATATTTGGTTTAACGGGTTATACCAACCGCTTCCGCATTTTGTCACTATAACATTGCCCTGACAGCTCAGATTGGTGTTAGAGGTATCGTACCAACTGCTTCCGCATTTGGTTACAACAACATTGCTCTGGCATTGCAGATTGGTGTTAGAGGCATCATACCAACTGCTGCCACATTTTGTCACTATCACATTACTCTGGCAGTTCAGATTAGTGTTTGAAGCATCATACCACCCGCTACCGCACTTGGTAACTATAACATTACTCTGGCAGCTCAGATTGGTGTTAGAGGCATCATACCATCCGTTTCCGCACTTGGTAACTATCACATTGCTCTGGCAATCCAGATTGGTGTTAGAGGCATCATACCATCCGTTTCCGCACTTGGTAACTATCACATTACTCTGGCAGTTCAGATTAGTGTTTGAAGCATCATACCAACTGCTGCCGCACTTAGTAACTATCACATTACTCTGGCAGTTCAGATTAGTGTTTGAAGCATCATACCAACTGCTACCGCACTTGGTAACTATCACATTGCCCTGACATTGCAGATTGGTGTTAGAGGCATCATACCATCCGTTGCCACATTTGGTAACTATAACATCGCTCTGGCATTGCAGATTGGTGTTTGAAGCATCATACCAACTGCTTCCGCACTTTGTTTCCACAACATTGTCCTTACATTGCAGATTAGTGTTAGAGGCATCATACCACTTGCTACCGCACTTGGTAACTATCACATTGCCCTGGCATTGCAGATTTTGGTTAGAGGCATCGTACCACCCGCTACCGCACTTGGTAACTATCACATTGCCCTGACATTGCAGATTGGTGTTAGAGGCATCGTACCACCCGCTACCGCATTTGGTAACTATCACATTGCTCTGGCAATCCAGATTGGCGTTTGAGGCATTATACCAACTGCTGCCGCACTTGGTAACTATAACATCGCCCTGACATTGCAGATTGGTGTTAGAGGCATCATACCAATCGCTTCCGCATTGGGTTTTCACTACATTGTTATCGCATATTTGGTTTAACGGGTTATAGTAACTGCTTCCGCATTGGGTTTTCACTACATTGTTATCGCATATTTGGTTTAACGGGTTATACCAACCGATTCCGCATGGGTTTTTCACTACATCGTTATCGCACTTTTGGTTTAACGGGTTATAGTAACTGCTTCCGCATTGAGTTTTCACTACATCGTTATCGCATATTTGGTTTAACGGGTTATAGTAACTGCTTCCGCATTGGGTTTTCACTACATTGTTATCGCATATTTGGTTTAACGGGTTATACCAACCGATTCCGCATGGGTTTTTCACTACACCGTTATCGCATGTTTGGTTTAACGGGTTATACCAACCGCTTCCGCATTTGGTAACTATCACATTGTTTTGGCATTGCAGATTGGAGTTAGAGGCATCATACCAACTGTTGCCGCATTTGGTAACTATCACATTGTTTTGGCATTGCAGATTGGAGTTAGAGGCATCATACCAACTGCTTCCGCATTTGGTCACTATCACATTGTTTTGGCATTGCAGATTGGAGTTAGAGGCATCATACCAACTGTTGCCGCATTTGGTCACTATCACATTGTTTTGGCAATCCAGACTAGTGTTAGAAGCATCATACCACACGTTGCCGCACCTGGTGACTATAATATCACTCTGACATTCCAGATTGAGGCTAGAGGCATCATACCATTCATTTCCGCATTCGTTTTTTACAACACCGCCCTCGCATTTCTGGGTCAACTTGTCATACCACAACCAGCTGCCACATTTGTCTTTCACTACATCTTTATCGCACCATTGGGTTAACTTGTCATACCAATCGCTGCCACATTTATCTTTCACTACATTGTCCTTGCACTCTTGGTCTGAAGTGTATTCTGCTCCGCCAGCTCCGCCGCAGAGGGGTTTCACATCATTGCCATCTTGGCAGAATTCTATTTCTGGGTCATACCATACGTCGTTCCCGCATTGGTCTTTCACCACATCGTTATCGCACTTTTGGGTTAACGGGTTAAACCACCCGCTGCCACATGATTCTTTCACCACATTGTCCTCGCAATTTTGGTCTGAAGTGTATTCTACTCTATTGCAAAGGGGTTTCACCTCATTACCCTCTTGGCAGAATTCTGTTGCAGTATCGTAAATCTGACCCTTGCATTTCTCATGAACCTTATCGTCGTTGCCGCAGAAATGCGTGTTATCGTTGTACAAATCGCCTTCGCATCCATAGTAGTTGTCACCTGAGCTAGAGGAGCTGCTGCCAGAGCTAGAAGAATTGCCACCACAGGTATTATCCATGCCGTAATTCGCCCCATAACAATCGACAGCCTTAATGTAGATACAGCCGCCATTGTAAAAACAATGCGACTTGCCATACTCGTCAACAATTACATTCCCCCCACATGTATT